>Ga0247815_10000031_pt1 | contig 128794 bp, 105 predicted proteins | sample UWRJL194509B1_FD_181014 | JGI IMG/M metagenome (GOLD analysis project Ga0247815, IMG submission 181014) | Plant litter microbial communities from Arlington Agricultural Research Station in Wisconsin, United States - UWRJ-L194-509B-1 | ecosystem: Environmental > Terrestrial > Plant litter >...
CTTTTTTTTCTGGCAAGCAGTTTTGTAAAAATATTTTCAATTCCTTTTACTATCTTTGCGGCTGCTAAAATAACACTATTATGTTTCACAGAAATATTAAATTAATCATCGCTGGATTGTTCATTATTGCCGGAATCTGGCAGATGACCGAAAGCTATATCGGGAACGGAATTTTCCTGATTTTACTATCGGCGATCCCAATTTTCCTATACTTTAAAAATGAATTCATCCTTTTGGCATTCCTAAAATTAAGGAAACAGGATTTTGAAGGCGCTAAAAAATGGCTCGCTTACATTAAAAACCCGGAAACGGCGTTGGTTCAAAAACAGCAAGGTTACTTTAATTACTTGCACGGCATCATGCTTTCGCAGACGAATTTAACGCAAGCTGAGAAATATTTCAAGAAAGCGATCGCGCTTGGATTGTCTATGGACATGGATTTGGCTGTTGCGAAATTGAACCTTGCAGGCGTGGCAATGTCGCGCAGAAGAAAACTCGAAGCGACGAATTTGCTGAACGAAGCGAAAAAACTCGACAAGCAAAATATGCTGACGGATCAAATCAAGCTGATGAAAGAGCAGCTAAAGAAAATTTAAGCAACTTTCTTATAGTCAAAATAATAGCCATTCTTCGGGATGGCTTTTTTGATGGAAAAATTCTTATAAAAATCGTTTTCATATCGATTAATTTGTTAAGTTTGATTCGTATTAATCAATAAATTAACGAATTATGAGATTAATAATACTTCTTTTTGTGGATTTTATTGCATTTCAAACTTCCTTTGCCCAGGAAAACCTTGTTTATTTTTCCGATGCAATCAAAAGCAACATCAAAAAATACAATATCAAAAGCGATCTCGAATTTAAAAAAGGCAACATTACTGAAGGCCAGGCGCTTTTTGATTCTTTGGTACAAAACCGTTTGGTGGGTTCGCGATTTGACGATTATTCGTTTAAAAGCGTCAACAGCCGGAAGGTAAAGCTCAGTAAAATGGGCAAGCCGGTTTTCATTATCACGTATGCTTCGTGGTGCGTCATGAACAAAGGTGAAATTCCCGCGCTGAACAAACTCGCCAAGAAATACAATAAAGACCTTCAGGTTATCGTCGTTTTCTGGGACATTAAAAACGACATCAAGAAAATCTCGAGGCAGTTCAACGGCAACATCAAAGTGTGTTATGCGAACGAATCGTACCGGAATGATGCGAAAGTCGTGGCCACTTTAAAACACACTTTAGGATTTCCAACCTGTTACTTTTTAAACAGCGAATTAGATGTCATCGACATTACGCGTGGCAGCATTCCCATTCCGAAGAAAACGCCTTTCAAAAAAGCGATTGAAATGAATTATGCGGTTTTTGATGCGCGTGTTGTGGATTTGCTTGCGAAGAAAGATGCTCCGGTAAAGGAGCAGCAATTGGCAACGGTAGATTAAAAAATTTAGCCACGAATTCACGAATTATTAAATTAATTCGTGAATTCGTGGCTACAAAATTATAGATAAATAATCAATATCCGCTTAAAGGAATCTCAATCTGGTATTTTTTCTTATTCGGATTCAACAACTTTTTATCGCGAAGCCACGGATTGTGGATTTTCAGGATTTTGTAATTGATGCCCTGCTGTTTGGCAAAATCGGCTAAATCTACAATTGACGAATCAATCTCTACTTTTTTTGTCGGCAGGTTTTTGTATAATTCTTCGGGCGAAATCACGAAACCGTATTTCTCAGGCGCTTTCATGATTTCTTTCAACGCTAAAATCCTGAACACGTAACGCGACGTTTCTTCAGTCAAAAGCAAGTCGTAATAACTGGTAACTTTCTGCATTTCAATTTGCTTGTTAACGCCGTTTACGCCGCCATTATAGGAAGCTGCCGCCAAGGTCCAGTTTCCGAAACGCAATTTGGCGTCGAGTAAATATTTACAGGCCGCTTCTGTGGATTTTTCCAGGTGATACCGTTCGTCCACCATATCAGTCACTTCCATGCCGCGCTCTTTTGCAGTTTCAGGCATGAATTGCCAAACACCGCGCGCGCCGGCTGGAGAAACGACGTTTACGAGTCCGCTTTCAATGACGGCAAGGTATTTAAAATCATCGGGAACGCCATATTTCGCCAATATTGGTTCGATAACTGGAAAAGCACGATTGGCCCTTTTAATGATCAGCAAAGTCGTCGCATCAAGATTGGCATTGACCAGCAATTCGCGTTCGAACCGTTCTTTGACATCAGAAATATTCAGGGGCGTGTTTTCGCCTGCAAAATCAACGCTGACCGGAAAATAACGCGCCGTAGTTTCGTGTGTAATTTCATTTTTATGTTCGTATGAAGTGCCGTAAATCAATGCGCCGCTTGAAATGACAACTGCAGCGATGAGTCCGGTTTTTTGAATCAGGTTCATTTTTCTTTTCTTTTAAATGGTTTTCGTAAACATACAAAAATTTGCAAATTCAGGCTTTTTCTTCGAGGATAATTTTGGGAAGATTTTCATTAAGCCATTTGAATTTATTCAGGATCATAATATGCGTTCCGTCTTTAACAACGATGCAATTCTTAATATATTTCATTGGAAAAACTTCGTCGGCACTTCCGTGGATGTGGATGACGTTTTCGTCAATTTCGCTTCTTTCCCATAAAATTACATTTTGTATGGCCCAGGAAAGATAGCGGTTGTCGCGTACCGACAGAAATTTTTCATACAACTTGAGCCGTTGGTTGATCTTTTCCCCGAGTGAAAATTTGGCAAGCGTATCGATTTTATCGGCCAGGTTTGCCGGGAATAATTTATAGGCTTTCGTTGCTTTTGCCACTTTCATTCTTCTTGGAAACTCGGCATTGCTCCTGACGCTTGAAATGATGATGACTTTTTTCGGATGGACAAATTTTGAAATTTCCTGCACTAAAATTCCACCAAAAGACACACCGATCAAAACCGGATTTTTGTGAACGATCTTTTCAGAAATCCGCTTGGCGTAATCAGAAAGCAATTCGTTTTCAAACGGAATTTCCCATTCGAGAAAATGCATGTCAAAAATATCTGGCGAAAGCGCGATCCGTTCAAAAATCGCCGGGCTGGCTGCGAGTCCGGGCATAAAATATACAGGAATTTTCTCCATATTGTTTTAACTGATTGATAACAGCAAACCGTTATATTATTATGAAATATGTCTACAATTAATGCTTGCCGGAATATTACACCAATACCATTTTTATAAAAACACATTTAAGACATTAAGAACCACGAAGTCACTTAATGAAACTAATCTCCGTAATGGTTAAAATTTTAGGTGGGCAAAGTTTCCAGACAGCCAATTAAAATTAATTTTTTCATCCGAAATAAACCGGTTTCAATCTTTATTTTATCAATAAATTATGACCGAAAAATTTTCGCTGTAAATACCTGTCGCCATACCTGATCAAGCTTTGCTTAAAAGCCAATTGTTCATTTTAATCCAAAACGGAACGCCAACAATGTTTTTCCTGAAAAAGAAAACGTTACTCCCAGATACGACCAGAAATCATTTGATTTGGCGCATAAAATCAATACCTTTGTGAACGTGGTTTCGCACGAGGACAGGAACGACGCAAACGCACTTTGGATCTAACAGCTGGCATTTTTCAGTCTTGGAATCTATAAAGCTTGAAAAATCGTAAATTATAAAATTTCGATGTTTCAATTCATTCAAAATTAAAAATACCCTGCGGCGAAATTCCGATGGCATTCAAATAACTATGGAAGACACTACCACAATGGAAATCAAAGACAATACTTTTTCGAGGCAATTTGAAACTTTTACCGATGGTAAAATGGTTTCGGTAGAATATTCGTTTCAGGAGAAAAAGATTTTCCTCACAAAAATCATCGTTCCTGAGAATTTTACAGATGAGGAATTTATTTCCGACTTGCTCAAAAACATCATGGCGATTGCAATCGAACGCAAATTGAAGGTCGTTCCGGTTTTACCGAAAATCGCTGCATTTTTCCGGAAGAATCCGGTATACAAAGAACTGCTTCCTCCGGGAATCAAATTATAAAAAAAGCCCTGAAATTCAGGGCTTTTTTTATAATTTGACCAGCTTTTTTACCGCGACATTTTCTGATGTTTTGTATTTTATCAGATAAAATCCCGGTTTAAAATTTGAAATATCAATTTGTTCTGCCGGATTTTCAATTTTCATGACCTGTTTCCCATTCGCATCAAAAATCTGGATATCAGCATATTGCCCTTTCTGAAAACCTGAAATCTGAATCAGGTTTGAAGCCGGATTCGGAGAAATTCCAAACTTTTCCAAAGAATTCGAGACAGTTGCCAAAATGAAATCCGGATCCCTGAAATCGGGTAATCCATCCTGATCTGAGTCGTCATCGCTCAAAACGCCATCGTGGTTTGAATCCTCTTCAGAATTCAGGATTCCATCACCGTCGGCATCGCCATTTGCCGGAATTGCTTCTAACGCGTGGCACGTTAAACTACTCAATTGCAAATGTGTGTAAACCGGTCCGCTGTTATGAACAAAGGCCACGCGGCAAAATTGCTTGTAAATCACGGTATTTGTATAAAATCTTTCTGTAATTAAAACGCCGCCGACACCATCCCAATCATAAAAAGACATGGTGTAGCCCGATAAATCAAGTCCGCTATCTGTAGCCCAACCTATGATCAATTGCTTCGAAATATCAAGATCAAATGACGTGTATCCGTCATTGTCCGGATCAAGGACTTCCATCGAATAACAGCCGGGAGGCGAAACCTGTGCATCAAGTTTGACAGAAAATAAGATCAGAAACAGGAAAACAGCGGATAATTTTAATTTCATACAGTCGGAATTTTCACAAATATAACATTTTGAACGTTCCAATTACCGTCGATTTTAACAATTCAAAAAAACATTTCCCGATCTGCCACATTTAAAAAAACTTTATATTTGAGCATGCCAAACGACCTCAACGCCAATGTGATTGCCTTTTTCGAAAATATCGAAAGGTATTACGGCTGCACGACTGAAATCACCGAAGGTTTGTATTCCAAATCTGAAGATTTCGACATTAATTTTACGACTTGGAATTTATGCGAATTTGAACTCATTCGTTCCGCATATCGGAATAAAGGCGCACGATTGATGATGGAAGGTTCAAAAATGTACTACGAAATATCAGCGAGATTGATTATTGATTTTAAGCAACCTGCAAGGCACACTTATGAATTTGTCGAGCAATACAGCGATACGGTTTTCAGGATTACGAAGATTAAATTTCATTCGAGGTATTGAGTTCAGGCATAAGTAAAAAGGCAAAAGGCATAAGTTAGGTGTAAACTTATGCCTTATGCCTTTTGCCTTTTAACTTTTTACTTACTACACCAAAACTTCAGCAAATTCCATCCTCACCGCACCGTCATCATCGATTTTAGTCAGTGTAATTTCATGTAATGTATTGACCAATTCCGGGTTCCAAGGTGTTTTTACCTTGACGTAATTCTCGGTGAATCCATGAATGTAACCTTCTTTATTTTCACTTTCGAACAAAACCGTTCTTGAAGTCCCAAGCTGGCTTTCATAAAAAGCGCGGCGTTTTTTTACCGACAATCCGCGCAGCATTTTACTGCGTTTGGCACGGACATTTGCAGGAATTTCGCCAGGCATCGAAGCGGCTTCGGTATTGTCGCGTTCAGAATACGTAAAAACGTGCAGATATGAAATATCGAGTTCGTTTAAGAAATTATACGTTTCGAGAAAATGTTCGTCGGTTTCACCTGGAAATCCAACGATCACATCCACGCCAATGCACGCGTGCGGCATGACTTCACGGATCTTTCCTACCCTTTCAGTATACACTTCGCGCAAATAGCGGCGCTTCATTTTCTTTAAAATGTCATTGCTCCCGGATTGCAGCGGAATGTGGAAATGCGGGACGAAAGTGCGGCTTTTGGAAACAAATTCGATCGTTTCGTTTTTCAGCAGATTGGGTTCGATCGACGAAATCCGCAATCTTTCGATGCCTTCGACTTTGTCGAGTTCCTGAACGAGTTCCAGAAAAGTATGTTCGTGCTTTTTATTGCCGAATTCGCCTTTTCCATAATCCCCGATATTGACGCCGGTAAGTACGATTTCTCGGATGTTTTGCTGTGAAATTTCCTTTGCATTTTTAAGCACGTTTTCGAGTGCATCACTACGTGAAATGCCACGCGCAAGCGGAATCGTGCAATAGGTACATTTGTAATCGCACCCGTCCTGGACTTTTAAGAAAGCGCGGGTGCGGTCGCCGATGGAATAACTTCCAACGTAAAAATCGGCTTCGGAAATTTCGCACGAATGCACTTCGCCCATGTCGTTTTTGGACAAATCATTGATATAATCGGTGATCTTGAATTTTTCGGTAGCGCCCAAAACCAGATCTACGCCGTCAACATCTGCAAGTTCTTCAGGTTTTAATTGTGCGTAACAGCCAACAGCAGCAACAAAAGCATTGCTGTTGCGTTTCATTGCTTTTTTTACAACCTGCTTGAATTGCTTGTCGGCATTTTCTGTCACCGAACAGGTGTTGATCACATAAATATCAGCCACTTCTTCAAAATCAACACGATCGAAACCTTCATCCTGAAAACTGCGTGCAATCGTAGAAGTTTCTGAGAAATTCAGCTTGCATCCGAGGGTGTAAAAGGCAACTTTTTTTCTTTCTGTCATAATGGTTATACACTTTCAGGCTTCGGCATACAAATCATACTGCCTGAAAATGAGGCGACAAATTTACAGATAAAAATCCAAAAAATAAAAGTTAAAATTTATTGTGGCAGTTTCAGATTACATTGTTATATTTATCACAACCTTTAAAACATTTTTTATGAAAAATATTGTATATCAATGCTTTATCCTGATTCTCGCAGTAAATTTTACCAATGAGATGACGGCACAAACCAAAGATGCCGCAACGCCCGTTTTAGACCGCGAATTGTTTTTTGGAAATCCTGAAATTTCGGCCGGTCAATTGAGTCCCGACGGAAAATGGATTTCTTTCATGAAAGAATACGACGGCATCATGAACATTTGGGTGAAACAATTTGACGAACCTTTTGACAAAGCACGTCCGCTAACGAATAGCAAAAGGCCGATGATGGGTTATTTCTGGACACGTGACGGAAAATACATTGTATACGTAAAAGATGAAAACGGTGATGAAAACGTAAATGTTTTTGCGGTTGACCCGATGGCAACTGCCGCCGCAGGAAGTGTTCCTGCTTCGCGAAACTTGACGCCGTTAAAAGACGTGACCGCTCAGATCAATCTCGTAAGCAAAAAAGACCCCGACCTGATGATGGTTTCCTTAAATGACCGTGATAAATCCTGGCACGATTTGTATCAGTTGCAAATTTCTACAGGAACATTGACTAAAATGTATGAAAATACCGAAAGAATTACGGGTTATGATTTTGATTGGGACGAAAAATTAAGAGTCGTTTCTAAAACCGATGAAAAAGGAAATACGACCATGCTGCGCAAAGATGGTGAAAAATTAGTTCCTTTCTACGATACAACTGTTACCGAGCAAGCCTACATCACAGGTTGGACACCAGACAATAAACAAGCCTATTTGGTTTCAAATAAAGGCGATCTCAATTTGTCGACTTTATTTTTAATCGATCCGGTAACGAAGCAAACGACCAAAGTGGAAAGTGATCCTAAAAACAGGGTCGATTTTGGCGGGCTTTCGATCAGCGATCTTACCAGAGAAGTCATCAGCACCAGCTATACAGACGATAAAGAAGTGTACCTGTGGAAAGATGCAGCCTGGGAACAAAATTATAAATTCCTGCAATCAAAATTTCCCGGGCGCGAAATCGGCTTTCAGAGCATGACCAAAGATGAAAAGAAACTATTGGTATCTGTTACAGGGGACAAATATGCCCCTGAAGTTTATTTTTTCGATACCAACAATAATGATCTGGTCTTGCAATATGTGCCAAGGCCGGCTTTGAAAAAAGTCGAGCAGTATTTGGCTGCTATGACTCCGGTGCGTTACAAAAGCAGCGACGGACTTGAAATTCCGGCCTACCTGACCTTGCCTGTTGGAAAAACTGCAAAAAATTTACCCGTTGTAATTTTGGTTCACGGCGGGCCAAAAGGGCCAAGGGACAATTGGGGATACAACTCGATTGCGCAATTTTTAGCGAACCGCGGTTATGCCGTTTTACAGCCAAACTTCAGGGCAAGCGGCGGATATGGGAAAAAATTCCAAAACGGCGGCGACCTGCAATGGGGAAAACTGATGCAGGATGATGTAACCTGGGGCGTAAAATATTTAATAGCCCAAGGCATTGCCAATAAAGATAAAGTGGCGATCATGGGCGGAAGTTATGGTGGTTACGCCACACTTGCGGGTTTGGCTTTTACGCCAAATGTTTATGCCTGCGGCGTGGATATCGTTGGGCCAAGCAACATTTTTACGTTATTGGAATCGGTGCCGGCCTATTGGGAAGCCGGAAAAGCGATGTTATACGGAATGGTTGGCGATCCGAACACCGAAGCTGGAAAAGCCAGCATCAAAGCTGCAAGTCCGTTATTCAGCGCCGATAAAATCGTAAAACCTTTATTGATCATCCAGGGCGCAAATGACCCAAGGGTTAAAAAGGCAGAAGCCGACCAGATCGTAATTGCTTTGCGCGATAAAGGCAAAAAAGTTGAATACCTTTTGGCAGATGACGAAGGCCACGGTTTCCGCAAACCCGTAAACAGCATGGCAATGTTTGCCGAAACAGAAAAATTCCTCGCCGGGATTTTAGGCGGAACCTATCAAAAAGAAATGCCTGAAAATGTAGCCAAACGCTTGAAAGAAATTACGGTTGATGTTTCGAAAGTCACCTACGAACCTAAAAAAGAAATCAAAACGGCAAAAGATTTTCCGGCGATCAACAACACTTTCAAAGCGCAAACGGTAAACTATGATTTTACTTTTGAAGTGCAGGGCCAAACCATTCCGATGACGATGACCAGAACAGTTTCCCAAAAAGGAAGCAACTGGAGCGTGAAGGATTCGGCTAAAGGAATGATGGGCGAAATTACGGATGAAGCCGAGTTCACGCCAACAATGGCAATCGTAAACAGAAACATGACCCAAATGGGACAAAGCATCCCAATGGCATTCACAAAAGACAAAATGACGATGGAAATGCAAGGCAAAAAAATGGAAATCCCATTTACCGGCGCTTACTTATCTGACGGGGCGGGACTAGATTACATTATCGCCGGATTGCCTTTAAAACCTGACTATTCACTGGCGTTTGAAATGCCCGATATGACTACAGGAAAAGCAAAACAGGTGACGTTGAAAGTTATTGGAACTGAAAAATTCAACAATGTGGATTGCCTGAAAACAGAAATCGTTTCGAATGACAATCCAAATGACATCACGACATTATGGATCAATCCCGCAACCAAAATGGCTGAAAAAACGACACAAATTGTTCCTGCCTTAGGAAATGCAAAAATGACGGTTACAAAAAAATAAAATGCATTCACATGAGTTTAAAGAGTTGTCAGAAATGGCAGCTCTTTTTATTTGTATGCTGATGCGAATGCCTATATTTGTGTTCGAAAAAAAGAAGGTTAAATGAGAAAGAAAGATTAAACCTTTCTTAAATAGCAAAAAAAGTAATCCGGTTTTATTATTTTTAAAAATTCAAAATCCAACCAACATGAAAAATATCGTTACCATTCTATTGATCGCTTTGTCATTTACAGCAAATGCACAGGAACAAAAAATCAAGCCGACCGATTTGCCTGCAGATGTATTTGCGTTTATTCAGACGAATTTTAAAGAAACCGTGATCAAAACCGCGTCGAAAGAAACCAAAAAGAAAACCGGGCTTTCGACTTATAGCGTGGTGCTTGAAAACAAAACCGAACTCGCTTTTAAAGACACCGGCAGCTGGAAAAAAATTGACGGAAAAGGAACTCCGATTCCGGTTTCACTTGTTCCGACTCCTTTTTGGGATTATATCAAAAAGAATTACCCGCAGCAGGAAGTGACCAAAATCGATAAAGGGCCTGAAGAAATCCTGGTCAAATTGGTGAACGGAACGGAACTGGTTTTCAACATTCACGGAAAATTTGTAAGGGTTCAAAAAGTAGAAGTTATTGAAAAGTCAGATAAATAAAAGCATTCAATAAAATTAAAAACCACGATTGTAATACGATCGTGGTTTTTTTTTGATTTAGAAAATTACTCTTTTCTGTATTTTTTGGTCTCTTCAAAAACATGCTCCAGTATCTTCGCTTCCTTTTCATCAAACGCGACATTCCTGCGCGACATGACGATTTTTGCCGTTTCAAATGCTTTTTTGGTGATGTAAGTCGTAAATCCCGATGCGCCGCCCCAGGAGAAACTCGGAACGAAATTCCGTGGAAATCCGCTTCCGAAAATATTCGTGCTTACGCCAACAACCGTTCCGGTATTGAACATCGTATTGATTCCGGCCTTGCTGTGGTCGCCCATCATCAATCCGCAGAATTGCAGTCCGGTTTTTGCAAAACCTTCGGTTTCATAACTCCACAATTTGACTTCCTCGTAATTGTTTTTGAGGTTCGAATTGTTCGTATCGGCACCCAGATTGCACCATTCGCCCAAAACCGAATTCCCTAAAAATCCGTCGTGCCCTTTATTCGAATAGCCAAACAAAACAGAATTGCTGACTTCCCCGCCGATTCTGGAGTGCGGCCCAACGGTTGTCGCGCCATAAACTTTGGCACCCATTTTTACAACCGCCTGCTCACAAAGCGCAAACGGCCCACGAATGATCGAACCTTCCATAATTTCAGAATCCTTACCTATATATATTGGGCCGGTGGATGCGTTTAAAGTTACAAATTCAAGCTTCGCGCCTTCTTCGATGAAGATATTTTCGGGTGAAATGACATTGACACTTTTCGGAATGGGTTGTGATTTCCGGTCTTCGGTCAACAATTCAAAATCCTCACGGATCGCTGCGTCATTCTTGGAAAAAATGTCCCACGGATTGGCTACAAAAAGGCAATCGTCGTTGTATTCGATGACTTCATAATGGTCAAAATTTACTTCTTCCTGCGTGTCCTGCGTATAAAAAGCGATCACTTCCTCGCCTTTGAAAATCGCCTGGTTTGGTTCCAGATTCTTAACCAATTCGGACAAAACTTCATTTGGCAAAAAAGATGCGTTGATCATCACATTTTCTTCAAGTTCGACCATCGGGAATTTCTCGGACAAATAATCCTCCGTTAATGTTGTAGTAGTCGATCCCAGGTATTTCTCCCATTTTTCGCGTATGGTCAGGATTCCGATTCTGATGTCAGCCACAGGGCGTGTAAATGTAAAAGGAAGCAAGGCGTTGCGGACGGTTCCGTCAAAAAGTATGTAGTTCATTTTGTGAAATTTCAAAGTTGTAAAGTGCCAAAGTTACAAAGTTTAAATGCAAAACAGGTTACCTAAAAATAAAAAAGCCTCCCAAACTGGAAGGCTTTCTGATATCTGAAACCGTTAGGATTATTTAACGTGTTTGGCGTATTTGGTTTTAAATTTATCGATACGTCCTGCAGTATCAATAAGTTTCGATTTACCTGTGTAAAAAGGGTGAGATGTTCTAGAGATCTCCATTTTCACAACCGGGTATTCAACACCTTCGTGAGTGATCGTTTCTCTTGTTTCAGCTGTAGATTTAGTGATAAAAACTTCTTCGTTAGACATGTCTTTGAATGCAACTAATCTGTAATTTTCCGGGTGGATTCCTTTTTTCATGGTAATTATTTTACTTTGATGGCTATAATTTGTCCTGAAGCTTTTCTCAAGAAAAGGTATAAACGCCTTATAACTTTTTGTTTTACTTTATTATTTTAAGCCTGCAAATTTACAATTATTTTTTAATAATCAAATCTTTATGGATCTTTTTTTAATCAATATCCGGTCGTAATTATTTTACGCATTACATGCGGAATTGTTATATTTGTAGATTAATTCAACCAAGCTATAATTAAGTATGGAAAATCTGAGAAAAAATGCAGTCAAATTCGGATTGTTTTTAGCAGTATTTTTAATTGTTTTCACCACGGTGATGTATGTTGTCGATCTGGACTTGTTTACAAAACCCTGGATTGGCGTAATTAATTTGATCATTGTCACTTTATTTGGCGCTTTTTCAGGTGTGAGTTATAAAAAACAGTCCGGCGGGTTTCTGTCTTTCAAAGAAGCTTTCACGGCATTTTTCATTACGGTTGTCATCGGATTTTTCATCTCGACCTTATATACGATCCTGCTTTTAAATTACATCGATCCTGAAGCGAAAGCCGTAATCACAGAAAACGTATTGAAGTATACGGTCGAGATGATGCAAAAATTCGGGGCCAAGGCTGCCGATGTCAATAAAATCATCGACGACATGAAACAAACGGATTCTTTCGGGCCATTTGGGCAAATGAAAGGTTTTTTGTTTAACACGGTCTTTTACAGCATCATCGGTTTGATCACTGCCCTGATCGTCAGAAGAGAGCGCCCACAAAGTTTATAATTAATGAATTTATCCATTGTAATTCCGCTTCTCAACGAAGAAGAATCTTTGCAGGAACTCCACAACTGGATCGTTTCGGTAATGACCAAAAACAACTTTTCTTACGAAGTGATTTTCATCGATGACGGAAGCACTGACAATTCCTGGAACATCATCAGCCGCCTTTCGGCAGAAAACACGAACATCAAAGGCATTCGTTTCCTGAAGAATTTTGGGAAATCACAGGCTTTACACGCCGGATTTGCGAAAGCCCAAGGCGACGTCGTCATTACGATGGATGCCGATTTGCAGGACAATCCCGAAGAAATCCCCGAATTGCGCGAGATGATCCTGGAGCACAATTTCGATCTGGTTTCGGGATGGAAAAAGAAAAGATACGACTCGGTGGTCAGCAAAAACCTGCCGTCGAAATTATTCAACTGGGCGGCGCGCCGCACATCGGGCGTAGAACTGAACGATTTTAACTGTGGATTAAAAGCCTATAAAAATACAGTTGTAAAAAATATAGAAGTTTCGGGCGAGATGCACCGCTACATTCCGGTTCTAGCGAAAAATGCCGGATTTGGGAAAATCGGGGAAAAAGTCGTGAAACACCAGGCGCGAAAATACGGAGAAACCAAATTCGGGATGGAGCGTTTTATCAACGGATTTCTCGATTTGATCACGATATGGTTTATCTCGCGGTTTGGAAAACGCCCGATGCACTTGTTTGGCGCACTCGGTTCTGTGATGTTCATTATCGGATTTTTAGCGGCCGGATTTATCGGATTTTCGAAATTGTACCGTTTGTATAATGATTTGCCGTACAATCTCGTGACCAACAATCCGTGGTTTTACATTTCGCTGACAACGATGATCATCGGCACACAACTGTTCCTGGCGGGTTTCCTTGGCGAGATCATCCTGCGGACAAAGAACAATGAAGAACGTTATAAAATATCAAATACTGTCAATATATAACTGAAGCTGGTTGCGAAGGCAGCTGCCCTAGCCCTGATAGCAGCGGAAATCCTTTTTTGAGGTTTTTCACCGAAAAAAAGATTGCAGCGTATAGCAGGATCAGCTCCTAAAAAATAAATTATTATGGAAATTGAAAAAGACATATTAGACCGTGCGAATGCCTGGTTAACTCCGGCATTCGACAACAAAACTCAGGAAGCCGTTAAGGAAATGATTTCGTCCTCGCCTGCCGATTTGAAAGAAAGCTTTTATAAAAATCTTGAATTCGGAACCGGCGGAATGCGCGGCGTCATGGGCGTTGGAACGAACCGCATCAACAAATACACGCTTGGAAAAAACACCCAGGGGATTTCAAATTATTTGCACCAGCAATTTCCGGGTCAGGAGATTAAGGTTGTGATCGCGTACGATTGCCGCCACAACAGCAACACTTTGGCAAAAACCGTTGCCGACGTATTTTCTGCAAATGGCATCAAAGTGTATTTGTTTTCAGATTTGCGTCCGACTCCAGAATTGAGTTTTGCGCTTAAATATTTAAAATGCCAATGTGGAATCGTATTGACGGCATCGCACAATCCGCCGGAATACAACGGTTATAAAGTGTATTGGGAAGATGGCGGCCAGCTCGTTCCGCCACAGGATGTCGAAATCATTAATGTTATTGAAGCTTTGGAATATGCAGAAATCAAATTCCAGCCCGACGAAAAACTGATCGAATACATTGACAAAGAAATTGACGACGCGTTTATCAAATCGTCGATTGAAAATGCGAGTTTCAATACGCCTGCAAAAGACAAGGAAAACTTGAACATTGTTTTTACTTCTTTGCACGGAACGTCGATCAAACTGGTGCCGCCAACATTGGCGAAAGCCGGATATACGAATGTGCACATCGTTCCCGAACAGGCCGAGCCGAACGGGGATTTCCCAACGGTAAAATCACCAAATCCCGAAGAACCGGAAGCATTGAGCATGGCCGTGGCGCTTGCAGATAAATTAAATGCCGATATTGTCGTTGGAACCGATCCCGATTGCGACCGACTGGGCGTAGCAGTACGAAACAACGAAGGCAAAATGACGTTGCTGAACGGAAACCAAACGATGGTTTTGATGACGCATTACTTGCTTGAAAAATGGAAAACACAAGGGAAAATCGACGGCAAACAATTCATCGGGTCAACGATCGTTTCCACGCCGATGATGATGGAACTCGCTTCTGCGTATGATGTAGAATGCAAAGTGGGCCTCACCGGCTTTAAATGGATCGCGAAAATGATCAAGGATTTCCCGCAGCAAAAATTCATTGGCGGCGGTGAAGAAAGCTTTGGATATATGGTGGGCGATGCCGTTCGTGATAAAGATGCGGTGGCTGCGACGTTGCTGATCTGTGAAATTGCAGCGCAGGCGAAAGCCAAAGGCAGCTCGGTGTATAAAGAGCTGATCGAATTGTATGTGGAATTCGGATTTTACAAAGAATATTTGGTTTCACTGACCAAAAAAGGCATTTCGGGCTTGGAGGAAATCAACCAGATGATGGTCGACCTGCGCGAAAATCCGCTGAAGGAAATCTACAACGAACGTGTTGTGATGGTCGAAGATTACCAATCGTCGATCGCAAAAAACCTGATGACCGGTGAGGAAGAAACGATGACGATCCCAAAATCGAACGTACTGATTTATTACCTTGAAGACGGCACGAAAATCTGTGCACGCCCTAGCGGAACCGAGCCAAAAATCAAATTCTATTTCAGCGCGCACCTTCCACTCGACCGTGCAGAAAACGCGCCTGCGGTAGAAAAACAACTTGATGACAAGATCAAGGAAATCATATCGGAACTCAACCTTAGCTAATGAACAATTACAGAAAGATCATTCCGTTCATCAAACCGTATAAAAGCAATGCGGTGATGAATATTTTTTACAATATTTTATACGCATTGTTCAGTTCGCTGTCGATGTTATCGCTTTTCCCGATGCTCAATATTTTATTCGGAGAGGAAAAACCGGTTGCCGGCACAAAACCCGAATTGCACAGCATCACGGAACTTGGCGGATATTTAAAGGATTTACTGAACTATTACGCCGCGAAATTTGCAGGCGAAGACCAAACGCGTGCCTTGTTGTTTGTGATCATTTTGATCATCGCGCTGTTTCTGCTGAAAAACATTTTCAATTACCTCGCGATGTACCACATTACGCTGTTGCGGAATGGCGTTTTAAAAGATTTCAGGAACATTTTATACAAAAAGATCATCGAGCTTCCGGTGTCCTTTTATTCTGAAAAGCGCAAAGGCGACGTAATGGCGCGAATGCTGGGTGATGTTGGCGAAGTGCAGACTTCATTTTTTGCCATATTCGAATTGATCATCCGCGAGCCTTTGACGATTATTTTCACGATCATTACGATGTTTTACATTAGTGTGAAACTGACGTTGTTCGTATTCATTTTCATCCCGATTTCAGGATTGATCATTTCAAGGATCGGGAAATCATTAAAATCAAAATCGGAGCGCGTACAACAGGAATCGGGATTTTTCATTTCTGTGGTCGAAGAAACGCTTGGCGGATTAAAAGTCATTAAAAGCTACAATGCGGAGAATAAATTCAAGTCGGTTTTCGATGATTCGGTGACGCGTTTACTCAAACTATCAAACAGTATCGGAAACAAAAACAACCTGGCTTCGCCAATGAGCGAATTCCTCGGAATCGTAACGCTTGCCGTGTTGCTTTGGTATGGCGGACACATGGTACTGATAGAAAAAACATTGCTCGGATCGGCATTTATCACTTACATGGCACTGGCCTACAACATTTTAACCCCGGCAAAAGCCATATCAAAAGCGTCCTACAACGTCAAAAGCGGACTGGCTGCAGCCGACAGGGTTTTTAACGTTCTGGAAGAAGTCAACACCATTGAATCTAAAGAAGATGCCATTTTTAAAGAAGGTTTTAACGATCGGATTTCGATTAAAAACATCAACTTCAGGTATGAAGAAGAAAATGTCCTGAAAGACTTTTCGCTTGAAGTCCCGAAAGGAAAAACCGTCGCGCTCGTGGGACAATCGGGAAGCGGAAAAAGTACGATCGCGAATTTGCTGACGCGTTTTTACGACGTTCAGGAAGGCCAGGTCGAAATTGACGGCATCAATATCAAAGACATGGATTTGCATTCGCTACGCGCATTGATGGGATTGGTCACGCAGGATTCGATCTTATTCAACGATACGATCAAAAACAACATCCTGCTCGGAAAACAAAACGCAACTGACGAAGAAGTGATCGATGCTTTAAAAATTGCCAACGCTTACGAATTTGTGAAAGATTTGCCTTTAGGAATTGAAACCAACATTGGCGACAGCGGAAACAAGCTTTCGGGCGGGCAAAAACAACGTTTGTCGATTGCACGCGCCGTACTTAAAAACCCGCCGATCATGATTTTGGACGAAGCGACTTCGGCACTTGATACCGAAAGCGAAAAACTCGTTCAGGTCGCGCTCGAAAACATGATGCAGAACCGCACTTCGATTGTGATTGCACACCGCCTTTCAACCATCCAGAAAGCAGACGTGATTGTCGTGATGCAAAAAGGAAAAATCGTAGAGCAAGGCAGCCATGAAGAGCTCATCGCCAAACAAGGCACTTACAACAAACTGGTCACGATGCAATCTTTTGAATCTTAAACATGTATACCAACGATAAAGACATCAAGCTGCCACACGATCCGGAAACGATTGTCTGGAAATATCTTGATTTGTCTAAATTCGTCGATTTATTGTTGTACAGAAAACTGTTCATGTCGCGATCGGATAAATTCGAAGACCAATATGAAGGCACGTTCAGCGAACCGACTTTTGAGGAAATCCGGAAGCTTTCAATAGACAATCCCGACTTTTTGGATTACTACAAAACGCATAGGAAAAATGTCGTGATCAGCAGCTGGCACATCAATGAATATGAATCGTTTGCGATGTGGCAGATCTTTACGCAAAAGAGTGAAGGCTTGGCGATCCAGTCGACTTTAGGCCGGTTGCAGGAAGCTTTGGCGCCTGAAAGAACGTATCATCAATACATTGGGGAAGTCAATTATATCGATTATAAGAAAGAATACATTCCGTTTGAAAATGCGTTTTTTCCATTTTTATTCAAGCGAAAAAGCTTCCAGTATGAACGTGAAATCCGGATCATTACGGATGCTACTGCGCACAATCTGAACATTGACAAAGGACTCAAAATTGACGTCGACATCAGCCAGTTGATCGAGAAAATCTACATCCATCCCAAATCTGAAAACTGGTATAAAAACCTGGTCATCGAGCTTGTAAAACGTTTGGGATTCGACTTTACGATTGAAAAATCCGACCTTGAAAGCGACATCCTGATTTAAAAAGCAATCTCTAAAGTCGTATAGAAATTCCTAAAATCTGACGGAATAATTCCTGGGCCAGGATAACCTGAAGCGCGTCTTGTAAAATATTTATTGTCAGTAAAATTGTTGATCCCGGCTTCAAGTTTTAGCATTTTCCATTTGTAGGATGCTGAAAAATCGGCAACATAATACGACGGAATTTGACCTGTGATTCCGTTTCCAATACCGTTACCGCCACTGTAATCGTTGGTTGCTGACGTAAATTGTGACGAAACATACGTAAATTGCAGGTTTGTTTTGAAGTTTTTATAACCAATTCCGGTTCCGGCTTTGATGTTGTATAAAGGCACAAATTCGACTTCATTGCCTTTAATGCTTTTCTGATTCGTCGGAACATAAGACTTAAGATATTCCGAACCTGTGAATGCCGTGTTTGAAAACACATTCCAAACGAAATTGTCGTTGCTTTTAAAAAATGTACGTGCCAAATTCCAGTCGATCATCATTTCAAAACCGTAAGTCATTGCAGTCCCGACATTGTCGCGCACACGGTTCAGGATCAAGCCTTCATTTGTGTCGTATTCCCCAATTTTATCATCATAGTACAAACCGAAAACACTGGCATCAAAAGTGACTTTGTCCGTCAGCTGCCCACGAAATCCGATGTCTGAAGTGTAGCCTTTTTCATCAGAAATTCCGGGTGCAATTTTCTGGTTCGGAATGGCGGTACGAATGTCATTGAACGTGATGGAACGGTAATTCTGGGAAATATTTCCGTAAAATTCCAGCCTGTCTTTGGGTTTGTAACTAAGCCCGATGCCAAACAATGCAAATTGCCTGTCTTTTACATTGTCTTCAGGAATGGTTTCATCCAACACAACATTGGCACCATTTACAATAATTTTTCGGTAATATCCATCAGCTTCCGTTCGGATTTTTTCAAAACGAAAGCCCGGCGTGATTGAAAACTTCTGAGAAATCCTGAAAATATTTTCACCAAAAATGGCAACATTTGTATTTGGATATTTGTAATTGGATTGGCTAGCATAATTTGGAAATTCGGTTGTAGCCAAATTAAAATCGGCATCGCTTCCCGAACTACCCGGACCTTGAAATCCTGAGTTGTCCGATTGGTAATATTTGGCACCAATTAAAAAAGTACTTTTATTTGCACCAAATTGATAGCCCTGCAAATACCTGGCTTCGCCGCCCCAGTTTTTAAAATCTCCTGAGATCAGGTCGCGTGCCTGATCCTGAACGTCTGGAATTTCGATTCGATTTGGCCTGAAACCAACGGTTTTCCTGCTCGCATCGAGTCCAAAAAGCTGCAGCGAAAAATTGGCATCAGCCGTAAATTTATGGTTGAACCGCAGGGCAATTAAATTCCAGTCGACTTTAAACCAGTTCCTGGCACGGTTGCTTTGGCGCGGATTGTCGTAAAACATCGGATCGGTCAATCCGCCGGCCTGTTGCGCGAGGTAATTGAAATAGGTATAATCAAAATGCAGCGACGTTTTATCAGTAAACCGGTAATTCAGGTTGGCGAAAAAGTTCTTGTTTTCAAAATCGGAATTCGGGCGAAAGCCGTCGCCTTTTTTATAATTCGAAAAGGCATAATAGCTGAATTTTCCAACGGTTCCGCTAAGGCTTGTAAAATTGGTATACAATCCGTAAGAGCCAACAGTATTTCTTAAAACCACACTGATTGGTTTTTCAGATGGCGATTTGAGTTTGAAATTGACCAATCCGCCAAATTGCGTTCCATACTGCAATGATGCCGCGCCGCGAACGACCTGAATCTCATCGAGCGCTTCCGTTGGCGGCACATAATAACTTTCGGGATACCCCAAAACGTCGGCACTGATGTCGTAACCGTTTTGGCGCGTATTGAAATTTGAAGTCCGGTTTGGATCGAGTCCGCGCGCACCGATGCTGAGCTGCAATCCGCCATCTGAACCTTCGTTGATCGTTAGACCGACGACCTGCGCGAAAATCTGGCGTGTATTGTTCGTCGCTTTGTTCGCGGTCAATTGCCCGACTGAAATGACTTCGGATTTTTTTCCGGCGTAAATTGCAGTTCCTTCTACATCGCGGAGTTTATTCAGTGCGAATATTTTTTCTTTTTGCTTTTGAACCGTTACTTCTGAAAGGCTGTTAATTTTCTCCAGTGAAACCTCGATATTCTCGGATGGCGCGGCGTAAGAATTTTCGAAGATCGCATAATTGTCGCTGTAAAAAGTGAGTTCGTAATTTCCGGCTTTGCTGACGTTGACAACGAAATTTCCGTTTTTATCGGATTGAAATTTATTGCCGTCTGTTTTGTTGAGGATTTGGATGAATGGCAATTTTTCCCCATTGGCAGCCGTGACTGATCCGGAGATTTTCACCTGCGCGAAAACATTGGCGGCAAGCAGTAAAAATAAGAAGCAGCTAAAATCCTTTAATGTCATCTCCGAACGGCAGCAGCCAGGTTTTGTGTTGGAACGATTCATTTTCTTTTGCGAGATCTATGGTTTTGTCGATGTATAATTTGCTGAGCCTTCCGTTGAGTGCGACGTAGCTTTCGGCGCGGACTTCAGGATCATTGATGCCTTGTTTTTTGTAAAAATCATGTAAGATGTGGGCATATTGTAATATGAAATCGGGCTGGAAAGCCATTTGCTTTTCTTGGAAAGCCGTTAAAAAATGGCTGTTATTGACGTGAAAGCTTTCTTTGGTTTTGGCATCGGTTACCGTAAATTGCGTATAACCTGCTTTTTCCATCAGCATGACGCGCCACGAAAAACGGAAGCCTTCTTCGGTCCAGAACAATTCGCCGGGATAGCACAAATACCGGAATGGAAACAACAATTGAAAACAGACAAACACGGTTAATATTCCGATTTTCATCTGATAAAAATTGCCGCTCATCACCAGTTTTTCATTCGTCGTTTTAAAAATCGATTTTCCTATTTTAAAAAACCTCGCAATCATTTCGAGGCATTTCTGATGAAAACTACTGTCAAAAAACAGCAGCGAAGATACGATCATTACGTATGGAAAAACGCCGATAGGAAACAGTATTTTTGTGAGCAAATGGAAAACGACAACCAAGATGAAAGCAAAAATGCGGGTGCGTTTGTACAGTAATAAAAATACGATCGTCAAGTCATAAATTGCGCCTGTCCAGCTGAAGGCAAAATGCACCCAGTTTTCATTCAGTAGCGGCCCGATCACCGGAAAATTCAGGTTGTTGGGCAGCCAGATCTTCAGCGGCATCGCTTTGAAAAGCCAATCGGAATTGAGTTTGGCCAAACCTGCATAAAAATACACAATTCCAAGAAGCAGCTTTAAGATGTCAGTATTCCAGGAAGGAATTTTCTGGAACGATTTTTTCGGATTTTGAAAAGCGTCGACTGAAAAATAAGCATTTGCCGGTAGGAAAATCATGACGAAACCGATGATCGAAATGAAATAATAATGGTTCAGATAGGTCGTTTTGTCCATCAGTTCAATGTAGGTAAAACTCAGGAAAAACGCGATTGCCGAAGCTTTGTATTGGTATCCGATCGTAAAAAAAAGCGATGAAATGCCGCAGATCAAAAATATCAGATACGTATAAATCCCAATTGGTTTAACCCAGTCAAAGCCATAATAAGTGAAATGGTATTGCGGTGCAATGTAGAATTTTTCGATCCAGCCGTAAGCCGAAAACCGGATCAGGCTGCACAGCATCATAAAACCAAACGCCAGCCTGAAAAAGGCCAGCGTTGATGCATCTTTATACGAATTGAAGTAATTTTTGATGGTGTACATGATCAATCGCCGTCGCCGTCAACATAATCAATGGTGATGTTCAGCGCCTGCATCATATCGAGTTTGAGGTAAACGAGATTTTGCTGCATTGTAGTAAAAGCGTTGTGCATTTTTTGGTTGTCGGTATTGATCTGATCGATGAAATTGTCGCTCAGCAGGTTGTTTGTCGTTTCAACAAGGGCGAATTGGGTGTTGATTATGTCGCTGAGTTTTTGGCCGTTTCGAACCGCATTCACGTAGTCGAGGTAACTTTTTAAACCTTCACCTGAACCGGCAGCGTTGAAATATTTACCGTTAAAAAAATCTTTCGCAGCGGTTACCGCAGCATTCAATAAAATTTTAGAAACGTCTTTTTTGTAATAAGCCTCAACATCTGTGGGCCTTGGAACGTTGTTGGAAAATTCCCCGGCAGGAAAACCTACTTTTCCGGAACGAATGTCCCTTTCAAAACTTTTCACAAAACTGTTGGTTGTTTTGCTTACCGAACTGCTTACCGAAGTTCCATTGTTGCTGATGTATGCTGCCCTGTAAGCTCCAGTCCAGTCTGCCACTACTGCATCGGCATTGGATTTCATTTTCGCGACAACATCTGTAAGGTATGTTTTGTATTTAGCAGCATTGGAATCGGTCGTATAATATGCGATGATCTGAGTATCATTGGCGCCAAGCCCGTTAATTAAGTAATCAAGCCCTGGAAAACCCTGGCGTGTGAAGTTGGAAAATAAAGAAAGGTTGTAATTTCCCGATGCAATGTTTGCATCAATTCCGGGTTTATCGATTGGATACGTATTGCTCATTTCCTTAAAACTGATGTCCTGTGCTTTTCCGAGATTGTACAACGCTACGTATTGATAAGATTTGTAAGCCTCAAGCCATGAAGCTCTAAGTGTTTGCAAAGTGGCCGTTGTTGGCGACGCTGTAAAAGCCGCTGCATCAGTCGAAAGCGTATTGACTTTTTCCTGATAATTTTGGTAAGCAGGAATGATGATATGATCGGCCCAATTGGTCAAAAGCGCCGTTCGGTCGTAATTGTTGTTTACAGTTTCAGCCTCATCATTGTCGCTCGAAGAACAGGCGATCAGAACCGCAATAAATCCGAACAATGCCATTATTTTTTTCATCTTTTAAAAAATTTCGACAAAAATACAAAAGCAATTCCTACTTATCCATAATAATTCTAAATTAATTTTTAAATCCTGACATTCATTTATTAACAATTCAGATTTCAAAAAAATTATTAAATAAAGTTTGCGTATTCTAAAACCAGTCGATACTTTTGCGTTAAATTTAATCATTCTAAATAAAAATACTTTATGAAGCAAATGACTTTAAAAGCGGCGGTTCTCTTAACACTTGGATTATCTATTTACGCTTGTAGCGATGACGATAATGCGTCGCCTGTAACAAAAAAACAGGTAATTGAAAATTATGCAAATATTGTTTACGCTAACTATCAAAAAGCGTATGATGATGCAGTGATTTTGGAAACGGCTATTAATGATTTTGCTGCGACTCCAACAGAAATTACTTTTGAAGCAGCCAAAGACAAATGGAAATTATCGAGAGAAAGTTATGGCACTACAGAAGCGTTTCGTTTCGCAAATGGCCCAATCGATGCTACTGAGGATAGCCCGGAAGGATTGATCAATTCATGGCCGCTTGATGAAGCTTATATTGATTATGTGAATGACAATGGAACCGTTACCAATAACGGAATTATCGCTTCTTCAAATGCCATAACCAAAGAATACCTTGAGTCTGAAAATGGAAATGGTGGCGAAGACAAAGTAAGCGTTGGATACCATGCCATTGAATTTTTGCTTTGGGGACAGGATTTAACGGCACCATCTGCAGACTTACCAGGGCAAAGGCCATTAACCGACTATACAACCGACACAAACGCCAGCAGAAGAGCGCAATATCTTAAAGTTTGTGCAGATTTGCTGACCGATCATTTGGCCTACTTGGTTAACCAATGGAAAGGCGGTGGTGAATACAGAAATACATTTTTAACAATGGACGAGAACCAGGCAATCACAAACATCTACCTTGGAATTACAACCTTGGCACAGTCGGAATTGGCAATTGAAAGAATGGATGTTGCGCTTATTTCCGAAAGCCAGGAAGACGAACATTCTTGTTTCAGCGACAATACCCACAGGGACATTGCTTTAAACCTTCAAGGAATTCTAAATGTGTATGAAGGTCATTACGGGTCAATTCAAGGTGCCTCTTTAAAGGATTTGATCACACAGGCAGACAGCACGGTTTCAAATGACACGAACATTTCAATTGCTCTTGTACAAATCAACATGGCAGCAATTAAAAGGCCTTTTGATTTAGCAATTTCTGGCGGACCGGAATCTATTGAAGGTGCAAAAGTGAGAACGGCTGTAAGACAATTGGAAAATTTAGGTGCCAACTTCATCGCTGGTGCATCAAAAATTGGCATTTCTGTTAACGTGAGTATCTAATTAAGATATACATTTGCAAACTAATTACAAAGTGTCTTTTTAATAAAGGCACTTTTTTCTGTTATAATCAATCATGATTGAAAAAAAATTTAGAATAGTTATTTTCGTTTCGATGCTTGTACTGTCTAGCTGTAGTAAATCTGACAGCGTCGAAGATTACACCGCAGTTCCGCCGTCTACCGATCTTTTACCTGAAGCTGGCGAAGAACTTTCCGGAGGGCAGGTAACGGTATTCAATACTTCACAGGAAGCTTTTGGTTTTTTCGCGACCAATCTTACCTTGGAGCAAAAATCAGATTTTGGTGTCGGAAATTCATTATTCCGATTGCCTTGGGTTACTGCACCTTCGAGCACCAACGGAAGGGATGGTTTGGGGCCATTTTTCAATACAAATGCTTGCGGAAACTGCCATTTTAAGGATGGCCGCGGCAGGGCACCTGCATTTGATGGAGAATTGGGTACCGGATTGCTTTTGCGTTTGTCCGTTCCCGGAATCGATGCACATGGAGCGCCCATGCAAGATCCGATTTATGGCGGGCAATTGCAGGACAATGCCATTTTCGGCCAAACTGTCAAAGGAAAATACAGTATCGTTTACGAAACCCTTTCTGAAACACTTGCAGACGGAACGGTTGTAAATTTGCAAAAACCGACTTACCAGATCAACCAATTGGGTTACGGCCCTTTGTCGGGAACGCTTATGATTTCGCCAAGGGTTGCCAACCAGCTCATCGGGCTTGGATTGCTTGAAGCCATTCCCGATGCTGATATTTTGGCTTTAGCCGATGCAAACGACAGCAACAATGACGGCATTTCCGGAAAAGCAAATTATGTATATGACATCGCCAGCAATTCCACAAAAATGGGCCGTTTCGGATGGAAAGCCAACCAGCCAAACGTAAAACAACAGGTTGCCGCCGCATTCTCAGGCGACATGGGCATCACATCATCCCTTTTTCCAAATGAAAATTACCCTCCCGGAGTGGATTGTGGCTCGATCCCAAATGGCGGATCACCAGAAATTGAAGACCTGAATTTTAACCGTGTCGTTCTGTATTCACAGGCTTTGGCGGTTCCGGCAAGGAGAAATTACAAAGACCAGGATGTTTTAAGAGGAAAGCAGGTTTTTCAAACGATTAATTGCACCGGTTGCCACGCACCTAAATTTGTAACGGGATCTGATCATCCGGTTACAGCTTTAAGAAACCAAACGATCAGACCATATTCAGACTTGTTGCTGCATGATATGGGTGAAGGCTTGGCAGATCATTCTCCCGACTTTTTAGCGTCAGGCAGTGAATGGCGCACGCAGCCTTTGTGGGGAATCGGGCTGATCAAAACCGTAAACGGTCATACAAACCTGCTTCACGACGGACGCGCCAGAAATGTTGAAGAAGCGATTTTATGGCATGGCGGCGAAGCCCAAAAAGCAAAAGACAAATACAAGCAGTTATCTCCTCAGGAACGAAGCGATTTGTTGGCATTTATCAATTCGCTTTAGATAAAAATTCAACTCATAAAAAAAGGTTTGGCAATGAAGTCAAACCTTTTTTATGCTATATGACGGATATTAAACCGGCTTATAATCCGAGACTTTCCAGTCTGATAAGTTTACATAATGATAATGAACCACATCATTCTTATCAAATTCCCCGTTTTTATTAGTGTCTTCAATCGTCCTGAAATACAATCTGTTTTTAGATTCGAGCAAATTCCAGTCAATAAGCTCCTGAAAATCCGGTGAAATTTTTGTAAAACGATTGCCGCTGATTTCGCTCAGGTACAATGATTTGATATCGCTGGCGTCGAGTTTTCCATCTTTATTCGTGTCCATATCCGCTAACGTGTATACCAAAAACTGCTGTTTTGTTTTATCAGCGACCGCTTTAAGGTAAGTGGCTGTTTGAATCAAAACAGGTTTGTCTGTCAGTGTTTTTAAGGAATCTGAACCCACTTCCTGGAATTTAAAATTCCGCAAATAGCCCGTGATTTCATTTTCGCCATAATTCGAAATCTTGAAACTGATGTCGTTTACATTCGAACCCGATTCTGAACGCGATTTGGCGCTTCCACCGTAAATATTCAAATCGCCAACCGGGTGAATCAGATAATTGGTGCCCTGCATTTGTATAGGCAGATCGGCTACTTCAATTTGTGCGGTATCCAATTTCACTTCAGGCTTAGCCGATTTGGAGGTGTTTTCGTAAATGACTTTGGGTTTTTCATCGACTTCTTTCCTGCAACTTGCAAAAAATAGGACTGCGATCCCGATAAAAATGCGGTTTACATTTTTCATATGCTTTCGGCTTTTGCGTCAAATATAATTATTTTTAGAACGAATCGGTGTTAATTACAGGCGTACATTCAGTTTGACATTGAAAACGCGCGTCGTTAAATAATTTGGGATTCCGTATTGATTTTTGGTGTAGACATCGCGAACCCACGTATTCGTAATGGCATTCTGATTGTTGAACAAATTGAAGATTTCAAACCCAAGTGATAAATCCTTGAATTTTTTAAGCCAATGCCCTTCTGGGCGGATGTCGTTCTTTTCTGTAAATACATACGAAAATCCAACATCGGCACGGCGGTAATCCTTCAATCTGGATTGGTACACATACGGATCGGCATATGAAGGCGAACCTCCAGGCAATCCGGTATTGTAGACCAAATTCAGGTACAATTTCACACTTGGGATCCGCGGCATGAAATCCTGGAACAAGACGCCAAATTTCAAACGCTGGTCTGTTGGCCTTGCAATGTAACCGCGGTCGTCGATATTTTCTTCGGTTTTCATGTATCCGAAACTGATCCACGATTCGGTTCCCGGCACGAATTCACCGTTAAGCCTGAAATCGAGCCCTTGTGCAAAAGCTTTTGCGTTGTTGTTTGCGGCGTACCGGATCCTGACGTTTTCCAAAGTATATGGATTGACATCGGTCAACGATTTGTAATACGCTTCAGTGACCATTTTAAACGGCCTGTTCCACATTTTAAAGCTGTAATCGTTGCTTAAAACAATATGAACGGCAGCCTGCGCTTTCACATCCGGATTTACCGTACCCAGCGAATCGCGCAGTTCCCTGTAAAAAGGCGGTTGGTAATACAAACCTCCTGAGAGCCTGAAAACCATGTCTTTTTCCCAATCGGGTTTGATCGCAAATTGTGCGCGCGGACTAAAAACGACCTGGCTTTTTCCATTGATGTTGTCCCCGGAAACCTGCCATTGGTGCATTCTGACACCTGCATTATACCAAACCTGGCTGGAGCCGATCTGGTCTTTCAAACTCCATTGGGCATAGCCGGAAAAACGGTTGATCGTGACAAAATTCTTCGCCCTCACATTTTGGTAGGGAACCAACGGGCCGGTGTAAGGCGCATAAGGCTGGTCGTTTCTTGGCAAACCCCTTGGCGGATTCAGTGAAAATCCGGCAGAATCGATCACTTCCCATTCTACGATCCTGTCGCGGATGTCTTCTCGCGTGTATTTAAATCCCCATTCGATTTGGTGGCTTTTAAGATTGTGAAATCCTTTGATTTCGGCATTTACAATAACCGCATCAAGATCGTTTCGGGCATGGTTCAACTGGGTTCCGATGGCGCGGTTGAAAGTGACGGCGCCGCGGGTTTCACCGCCGATGCTGGTATCGACATCACCGAGTCCATAAGACGCGAAAATGTCAAAATATTCCTGTTCCAAAGTATGATACGCCGATCCGATAAACTTCAGCGTAAAATTGTCGTTGACTTTAAAAACCGTTTTAAATGCACCGAAATAGGTTTCATATTTGTCTTTTTCCTGTCCTTCATAATCGACAAGCAATGCAACTGGCTCATCGATCGTACCGAATTTCGTTTCGCGTGTCAGCGGCTCATAATTGTACCTGTTTTGCGAAATATTCCCAAGAAAACTAAACTGCCATCTGGCTGAAGGCGTAAAAGTGATGTTCGACTGCAAATCGGCAAAAGTGGGCTTGAAATTCGTTTGCGTTTCCTGGCTGTTGACCAAAAGGCTGTTGTCGCGGTAACGAACGCCGGTCAGCGCCGTCCATTTCTGGTTTTTGGAAACTGCATCCACAGCGATGCTTCCGCCAAGGAAACTCGCTTCGGCAGCAAGGCCGAATCTGGTTGGCGTCCTGTAAGTAATATCCAAAACCGAAGACAATTTATCGCCGTATTTCGCCTGAAAGCCTCCGGCAGAAAAATCGACATTCTGCACCATATCGGTATTGGTAAAACTCAAGCCTTCCTGTTGTCCTGAACGAATCAGGAACGGACGATAGACTTCAATTTCATTGACATAGACTAAATTTTCATCATAATTTCCACCGCGAACGGAATATGCCGTGCTCAATTCATTGTTGCTTGAAACGCCCGGCAAGCTTTTTAAAAGATTCTCTACTCCGGCATTTGCGCCGGGAATCCTGCGGATTGTGGCAGGTTCAAGCGTAACCAAACCTTCTATCCTTTTGCGCCTGTCTGCTGTAACGGTTACCGTACCGAGGCTTTCGGCTTTATCATTCATGACAATATTCAGCTCAAAAATCTCATACGGCTTCAATTCCACAGTTGCGGTATTTTTTTTAAGTGTGACGTGTGTAAAAACGATGTCTATTTTTTGGTTTGCCGGAACCGAGATCATGTAAAATCCGGTGGCGTCGGTTTTTGTACTGTTGATTCCGGCAGTGACATTGACCTCGCTGACAGGAACACTATTTTCATCTAAAATGACACCTTGTATTTTTGCTGTTTGTGAATATGCGGTAAATCCGACAAGGAAAAAAAGCAGCGTAAGTAGTTTGATATTCGTATTCAAGAGCTAATTTTTTATTGTTTTTGACTTCTGAAAAATTGTGTTTCAAAGATAGCAGAATTTCCAAGATTATCAGAAACTATTACTTTTAAATCGTTTTTGCCTTCTGCAAGCTGGCGGTCATCAATGGTATACGTGATTTTTTTGGATTTATAATCGTATTCGAAAAGCACCCATTTTTCATTGATGAATCCGCTATAAGATTTGATTCCGGAAAGGTTATCAGAAATGCTGAACTGAATGGTTTTCTGGTTCGTGATCCATTTGCCTTCGATGGGTTTTGAAATGGTAATTCTCGGTGCGATCGTATCGTTTGCAAGTTTAAACTGTCCGAGGTTTTTGGTGTAAGCCGTAAAAGTGTTGTCTTTGAATTTCGTTGCGTTGTAACTCAGGCTTTTCCCGGAAACCGATGCAATAAAAGTTTTTTCCTTATTTGCAACCGAATGGCTTTTGATCGCCACCTGAAAATTAGAATGCACCGGCGTATAATCATCCTGAACGGTCATCAAGCTATCTTTTACATCAAAATTCAGGAAAAAATCATTGTAAAAAGTCCCGGCAGGAAAAAATACCGACATGTCGTCCTTTTCGAAACTGCTGTCGGTTTTGGCTTTTACGAAATACGGTGTTCTTACCGTTTCCGAAGGTACTTTTGCAGGCAAAACTGAATATTCGATCGGGATGACAATCGTCGTTTTGTTGCCGTTGAAATCGGAAACTTCAATCCGGTAGGACATCGTGACATTTGGCGCCATTTGGATCAGTCCGTTGCCTGCACTTGCGTGAATGATACTCAGCGGGAAAGATTGCCGCATGAACAGTTGCTGCACGCGCACTTTTGTCTTTTTAAACCGCGGAAAATCGATCAGTGCGTTGACATAGCGGCCTTCGTCGAAAGCGAATGTATCAAACTGGTAACTGAAATTGGATTGTCCGTTGTAAAACGTTTCGGCTTTGTAAATGCCGTTGTTGTTGTACGAAACATCGTCGAAATCATTGGCTGTTATCCCGAAACCGAGTTGGCCGCTGGCGAGTACTTTTTCAGCAATGAAACTTCCGTCGGGCTGCAGCGATAAATTGATCATGATCGGGCGTGACGACTGGTTTACGACGCTGCTATCGCCGATTGGATAAGCTACTAAAGAAGTGACGATCGGTCTTTTGGTATCTTTAATATCCAACCCGAAAAGCAGTGGATTGATAACTTTCTCCGATTTGGTATCGCGGAATTCAAAATGCAGGTGCGGGCCTTCAGAACCGCCGGTATTTCCGGAATATGCTATCGTGTCGCCTTTTTTTATTGAGAATTCGCCTGGCTTTGGCAGGTAATCAATTTCGTACGATTGCTGTTTGTATTGTTCTTTTTGGATGAAATCCTCAACGCTTTTGTAGCCGCGTTGCAGATGTCCATAAACGGTCGTATATCCGTTTGGATGGTCGATGTAAATGGCTTTTCCGTAACCGTACGGAGAAATCCTGATCCGCGAAATATACCCATCCGCGGAAGCGTGAACGATTTGACCTTCTTTTTGCTGGGTCTTAAAATCGAAGCCGGCGTGAAAATGATTGGGGCGCAATTCGCCGAAATTTCCGGAAAGCTGCATCGGAATGTCCAGCGGCTGCCGAAAATAATCTTTCGGATAATTGACCTGAGAAAAAAGCGGCGTGTAAGCTAGTAAAAGGAGTATATATTTCATGGTAAAGGTTTTCGCTAATATAAAAAAAGTGGCGGTAATCCCGAAAAAAAATCTAGTTTATAACTCCTTATTTTACATGTTATTGCAGGCAAACATTTTAGCGTTGGGAAAATTTTAATAAAAGTATTGGTTTAATTGGATTGGAATATTAACTTTGTAGGATTAGTAATGAACTTTGACTTAAATGAGTGAGATTGTAGAAATTATTGATACTCTTGAAGGAAGGCTAAAAAAACTATTGCAGAAAATAGCGGTTTTAGAACAGACTTCGGCGGATTTAAAGCAAGAGTTGCAAAAAGCTACAGGAACCATACAAACGCAATCGGGCGCCATTGACACGCTCAAAAAGCAGTATGACACACTCAAAATAGCGAATTCATTGCTTGGCAGTGACGACAATAAAAGAGATACCAAGCTTAAGATAAATTCATTAATTCGGGAAATAGATTACTGTATCGCGCAACTTGCAGATTAAAAATATGGATGGAAAGCTGAAAATCAAATTATCAATCGCAGACCGCGTGTACCCGTTAACGGTAGAGCCGTCGCAGGAAGAAGGCCTTAGAAGCGCTTCCAAAAAGATTGATGCGATGATCAAGCAATTCGAAGAAAACTATGCTGTTCGCGACAAACAGGATGTTTTGGCCATGTGCGCTTTACAATTTGCCTCGCAACTGGAGCAAAAACAAATCGACAACTCGATCGACGGCACGGAAACCATCGAACGCATCAAAAAAATGAATGACCTGATCGCGAATTATCTCGATAAGTAATAAAACACGTTCTTTACATAACTAAGATACTGCCTACATTAGTTCATATTGGTAAACTCAACACTAACATTTTAGAATGAGCAAATCATCGCTACTAAAGCAAGCTGCCCTGAGCAGATCCTTGAACAGCGAGTTAGCTCAAAACTTGTCTTTTCGAGTTTATTCACACAACTGATGTAGGCTTTTTTTTATATATAACCCTCACTTAACATGGACATTTTAACAATAATTATTTCAGCAATCGTCGGCATCGCCGCAGGTTTTGCCATCGCCAAAATGATGGAAAAAAGCAACGTCTCCAACCTGATCAAAAACGCAAAAAAAGAAGCCGGCTCGATCTTAAAAGACGCCAATCTCGAGGCAGAAAACATCAAAAAGGACAAAATCCTTCAGGCAAAAGAAAAATTCATCGAAATGAAAGCCGAGCACGAACAAGTGATTCTTGGCCGCGACAAAAAAGTCGCCGAAGTTGAAAAACGCATCCGCGACAAAGAATCTTTAGTTTCAGGCGAATTGGCCAAAGCCAAAAAGATCAACGACGATTACGAAGCCAAGACCAAAGAGTACGAAACAAAAATCGAAACCCTCGACAGAAAGCGCGATGAAGTCGAAAAAATGCACAAAAGCCAGCTGAACCAATTGGAAGTCATTTCTGGTTTGTCTGCTGAAGAAGCAAAAGAGCAATTGGTTGAAGGCTTAAAAGCAGAAGCCAAAACCAAAGCGATGTCGCACATTCAGGACACCATTGAAGAAGCGAAATTAACGGCACAACAGGAAGCGAAAAAAATCATCATCTCCACGATTCAGCGTGTCGGAACCGAAGAAGCCGTAGAAAACTGCGTCTCTGTTTTCAACATTGAATCAGACGATGTCAAAGGAAGAATTATCGGGCGTGAAGGACGAAACATCCGCGCGCTTGAAGCGGCAACCGGCGTGGAAATCATCGTTGACGATACACCTGAAGCAATTATCTTATCGTGTTTTGATCCTGTCAGAAGGGAAATTGCACGTCTCGCATTGCACAAACTCGTCACCGACGGCCGCATTCACCCGGCGAGAATCGAAGAAGTCGTGGCCAAAACCGCGAAGCAAATCGACGACGAAATCATCGAAGTCGGAAAACGTACCGTAATCGATCTTGGCATCCACGGATTACACCCTGAATTGATCAAAGTAGTCGGAAGAATGAAATACCGTTCGTCTTACGGACAAAATTTATTGCAGCACTCGCGTGAAGTTTCGAAACTTTGCGGGATCATGGCAGCCGAACTCGGGTTGAACGTCAAACTTGCCAAAAGAGCCGGATTGTTACACGATATCGGAAAAGTGCCGGATGCTGAAAGCGATTTGCCACACGCGCTTCTCGGAATGCAATGGGCCGAGAAATATGGTGAAAAAGAAGAAGTATGCAATGCGATCGGAGCGCACCACGACGAGATCGAAATGAAATATTTGCTGTCGCCTATCGTTCAGGTTTGCGATGCGATTTCAGGCGCAAGGCCGGGCGCACGCCGCCAGGTTCTCGATTCTTACATCCAGCGTTTGAAAGATTTGGAGGAAGTCGCTTATGGCTTCAGCGGTGTAAAAAGCGCTTATGCGATCCAGGCCGGACGTGAATTGCGTGTCATCGTAGAAAGCGAAAAAGTAACCGATGACAATGCGGTCAGCTTGTCATTCGAAATTTCACAAAAAATTCAGACCGAAATGACGTATCCGGGACAGGTAAAAGTGACGGTGATCCGTGAAACGAGAGCGGTGAATATTGCGAAATAAATCAGTCGAAAGATGAAAGTCGAAAGACGAAAGGCTTTACTACACGAATAGAAATCCGGACATTGTTCCGGATTTTTTGTTTTATTTGGGCGTTGCCTGCGGCCGGGCTGTACGTTGCAATCTTTTACGGCTTCGCTGCGCTACGCCGTAAAAGGATTTCCGCTTCCATCCCTAACGCGGACTGTCGGCAAAAATTAACCTTTTATAATTGCCATTGTTTGTCATTCGACTTTTAATTTTCTGACTTTCCGACTTTTGACTTTCCGACTTTTGACTTATTTCTTCCTCGGATGAAAAGCATTCATGACCTGCGTCAGATGTTTCCTGTCGAGATGCACATAAATTTCTGTCGTCGTGATCGATTCGTGGCCAAGCATCAGCTGAATCGAACGCAGATCGGCACCATTCTCAAGCAAATGCGTGGCAAACGAATGCCGAAACGTATGCGGACTGATGGTTTTATTCAAATTGATCTTATCTGCCAGGTTTTTGATGATCGTAAAGATCATCGCACGCGTCAGTTGTTTTCCGCGGCGGTTCAAGAACAAAGTATCTTCTGAGCCTTTCTGGATATTCAAATGCGGTCGAACCGAATTTTTATATATTTCAATGTACTTGCGTGTCAAGTTTCCAATCGGGACAAAACGCTGCTTGTTTCCTTTTCCGGTGATCTTAATAAATCCTTCATCGAAAAACAAATCGGAAATCTTGAGCGTCACCAATTCGGAAACCCGCAATCCGCAGCCGTATAAAGTTTCGAGCATCGCACGGTTGCGTTCTCCTTCAGGCAAACTCAGATCGACGGCATCGATTAAAGCGTCGATTTCGGCCAAAGCCAAAGTGTCGGGAAGCCTACGTCCGGTTTTTGGCGTTTCGATCAGTTCGAGCGGATTGTCATTTCGGTAATCTTCAAAAATCAGATACGAAAAAAAACTTTTCAAGCCTGAAATGATCCGCGCCTGCGACCGCGCATTGACTTCTTTCGAAACCGAGTAAATGAATTGCTGAAGCGTTTCTTCGGAGATTTTCACAGGGGAAACTTCCACCGAAACAGCATTGAGAAACGCGAGCAGCCGTTCAATATCAAACGTATAATTGTCGATCGTATTTTTCGAAAGTCCGCGTTCAATCCTCAAGTACGACTGATAACTCTTAATGTAACTTTTCCAATCCATCCTACAAATTAAGGCTATTTTCAGGCATAAAAAAAGCACCCATTACGGATGCTTTATATTTTAAACAAGGACCAGTTTAGAATCTATAACCAATTGACGCTTGGAAAACACCGTTGTGGATGCCTTTGTCATAGTCATAATCGTAGTCGTTAAAGTCGTCGTCGTCATTGTTCCTGTTGTAGTCATTTTTGTCGATGCTTGAGAGTCCGATCGTGTAACGCGCCTGAACAAAAAGGTTGTTCGTAAAATAATACGAAGCGCCAAGATTGAATCCGGCATCTATCGTTCTGAGGTTGCCTTTGATATCGTTCTTCCTTGAAACGGTAAATACGTCATTTCCGTCGACTTCGGTTGCAGTATACTTGTTTTCAGCATTCACTAAAAAGCCAAGTTGCGGACCAGCTTCCAGGCTCAATTTCGGAATCACATAAAATTTAGCCATTACGGGAATGTTGATGTAAGTCAGGTTGACCTTTTCCTCATTGGTGTACCGGTTATTTCCAGAACCACGGGTATAATCATTTTTTGCTCCTTGGAGCGATAATAGCAATTCAGGCTGGATCGCGAATTTGTTTGTGATTTTTATTTCTACGAGTCCGCCCACGTGTGCGCCAATTTTGGCTTCGGCATTTTCAATATTCCCGGTAAGCGTGGAGACGTTTAAACCTCCTTTTACTCCGAATCTTGCAGTTTGTGCCTGGGCAAATCCGATTGCAAATAATGCGACTGCTGTTAAAAAAACCTTTTTCATGTTCTATTTTTTTGAATTAGTCCTGCAAACTTAGGTTTAAGTCACCCCAGCAATGTTATAGAAATAGCGGAAAATGTTATATATAAAAAAAACCTCCCAAATGGAAGGTTTAAATTTTGTTGATCGTTTCTGACTAGAATTTGTATCCTACAGAAAGAGACAGTACTGAGTTTTTAGTTTTCAAACTTAAACCTCCAAAATAGAAGTCATCTTCATCATAATTATATTCAGAAGTACTTGGTGTATCGTCAATATTGCTTAAGCCAATGTTGTATCTTAAGTTAACAAACAGATTTTCTGTAAATTCATAACCTGCTCCAACGTTAAACCCAAAATCAATAGATTTATAGTGGTCTTTTACATCGATGTTATCATCCATTTCATCGCTATCGGCGCTTACAAAGACTTTTTCACTATATTTCTCCTTTGCACTGATTAAGAATCCTACTTGTGGGCCTGCTTCAGCATACAATTTCGGAATCGGATAAAACTTAACCATTACCGGAACGTTGATGTATGAAAGATTAGTTTTAACATCATAATTCCCATCTATGTCATTAAATTTTTGTTTTGAACCTTGCAACGAATACAAAACTTCCGGCTGGATAGCCCATTTGTCTGTAAATTTGTATTCTACAAATCCGCCGGCGTTGAAACCAACTTTCATTTTGTAATTATCGTCAAATCCACCATAATTGCCATAAACACCTCCGTAATCGACATTTAAGTTTGCAAAGTTGACGCCTCCTTTAACCCCAAATTTTAAATCCTGAGCCTGTGTAAATGCAAAAGCACATAATGCCAATGCTGTGAGAGTAATTTTTTTCATTTTTGTTTTGTTTTTGTTTGATGCGAATATATAAAAAATAGTTAATCCATATAAAATTTTAAAAAAAAATAACAAAAACAAAATATCCGACTTAAAAGCCGGATATTTCTGTGTTAAAATCGATAACCTACACCTGCATGGATGTTGCTTCCAAGATAACCTCCTAAACCTATATCCCCTCTGACCTCTACATAAAAATCGGTCATCAGGTCATAACTTGCGCCAATGTCGAAACTTGGCGAAAACTGATCGTCATCGGCATTCACCGCATAATTCAGACCAGGGCCGGCCATAGCATAGAATTTATCAAAAAATGAGTATTTTGCCAAAACCGGTACGCCAATCGCAACATAACCATGATCGCCGGGAACTACTGACAGGGTAAGCTCGGGTTGCAGGCGGAATTTATCTACCAGTTCAAAATCGATCAATCCTCCAACATAAATCCCGGCGTTTGATTTATTCGAGCCATTCCCATAATAATACGAGTTGTAAATATTATAATAATCGTAATCCGCGTTATTATTATCTACTGCAAACTGGTCATAACTTGACATCATCAAACCTGCTTTTACACCAAATCTCATATCCTGCGCATTCGCAAAAACAAGGGCAAATAAGGCAATTGCCGTTAATAATACTTTTTTCATTGTTGTCGTTTTTAAATTAGTATACTCAAATTTAATATTTTAAAATCGGGCATCTGGCGGGAGTTGGCGCATTTGTCAACAATTTTATCAACATTAGCCTTCAAAATTGTTAACAATGAACGAAATCATGCCATACAATTCGCGGAATTTAATTAAGTTTGGAATCATGAATTAATCAGAAAAATAATGAAAAAATCAACCTACATTGCTGTTTTACTGTTTGTATTTTTTGGATCTTTTAATGCCCATGCACAATTGCTCCGGTTTGGGCTTAAAGCCGGTCCTAACTTTGCTGATCTTGATGGCGAAGGCCTGTACAATACCAAGACAAAAACCGGATTTCATTTTGGCGCACTGCTGCAAATCAAGGCCGGGTCAAATTTCTTCATCGAGCCTGAGGTACTTTATTCAACACAGGGAACTAAAGGTAAGATTAAGCCCGGTGATCTCAAAGATGAGAACATCAATTACGATTATGTAACCGTTCCCGTGGTGCTTAAATATTACATTATTTCAGATTTCTTAAGCCTGGAAGCCGGGCCGCAATTTGCGTTTTTAGTGAATGACGATAAAAAACTCGATCTTGATGATCCGACTTCTTTTGATTTTGGCGTTGTTGGCGGACTTGGTGCTGACATTACGAAACACATTTTCGTGCAAGGCAGATATGTTGTTGGCCTGACAGACATTTCTTCAGATGCCGATGTAAAGAACAGGGTCATACAGTTTTCTGTCGGATATAAATTCTAAAAACTTACGCAATCGCAGCGCGCTTTCTTATGAGAATCATCATTATAAACGGACCAAACCTGAATCTTCTGGGAAAACGCGAACCTGAAGTTTATGGGACCCTCTCTTTTGAAGACCATTTTGCACGGCTTCAGCAGCAATTTCCGAAGGTCGAGCTTCAGTATTTTCAAAGCAATGTCGAAGGTGAAATTATTGGCAAAATCCAGGAAACGGGTTTTGCTTATGACGGGATCATTTTAAATGCTGCTGCCTATACGCATACTTCAATTGGGATTGGCGATGCGGTAAAAGCAGTTCCTACGCCAGTAGTTGAAGTGCACATTTCCAATACTTTTTCGCGTGAAGATTTCAGGCACCAATCCTACATTTCGCCAAATGCCGCCGGTGTCATCATCGGGTTCGGATTAAGAAGTTACGACCTGGCACTTTCTTATTTTGCCAACCAAATTTAACTGCTACATGAAACAACTATACACTGCTGTACTGTTTTTTTTATGCTTTTTTTCTTTTGCACAGCCTAAAATTTCAGGAATTGTCACCGATACTAAAGGAAACCCGCTTCCATTTGTATCTGTTTTTATCGAAAATTCTTATAACGGAACGACAACCAATGAGCAGGGACAGTATGAGTTGACTTCAAGAATCCCTAGCAAACACATTGTTGTTTTCCAGTATCTTGGATACAAAACCAAAAAAGTCAAGTTTGTATTTGAAAAATTTCCGCAAAAGCTCGACGCTCAGCTTGAAGATGAAAATATTACGCTCAATGAAGTCGTAGTCAATAAAAAGGACAATCCTGCTAATGAAGTGATCCGGAATGCCATTGCGGCAAAAAAAGAGAATTCAGAAATGACTGCAAAGTACACTGCCGATTTCTATTCGCGCGGGATTTTCAGGATTAAAGATGCGCCAAAAGCGATACTCGGCCAAAAATTTGATTATTTTGATGAAGTGCTTGACTCTACACGAAGCGGGATTTTATATTTATCAGAAACCGTTTCAAAACTCTCTTACCAAAAACCCGACAAATTAAAAGAAACCATTGTCGCGTCTAAAGTCAGCGGCAACGATAACGGATTCAGCTTTAACAATGCAGCTTCAGCCAATTTTGATTTTTACGAAAATTACCTGCCATTTCAGGCCAATGTGATTTCGCCGATTGCCGACAACGCATTCCAGTATTACAAATTCAAACTCGAAGGCACTTTTTTCGATAAAGACAACCATCAGATCAATAAAGTTAAGGTAACGCCAAAACGCACTTCTGAACCGGCTGTTGAAGGCTACATATATATTGTAGAAGACAGTTGGGCGATTTATGCCGTAGACGTTTCTGTGAAAGGATCGCAAATGCAGATTCCGGCGATTAATTTACTGACCTTAAAACAAAGTTTCGGCTACAACAACCGCAATAAGATCTGGACAAAAAATACGCAAACCCTCGATTTCAGTGCAGGGATTTTTGAAATCAAGCTTTCCGGGAAATTTACGTACGTCTATAACAATTATGTTTTCGAACCTAAATTTGACAAAAAGACATTTGGTGCTGAAATATTGAATTTTGAAACTGATGCCAACAAAAAGGACAATCTTTTTTGGGACAAATTGCGGCCGGTTCCGTTAACACTTGAAGAAATCACCGATTACCGAAAAAAAGATGCCCTTCAGGAAAAGAAAAAATCGAAAACTTACTTGGATTCCATCGATGCCAAAAGCAATAAATTCAGTGTGTTCGACCCAATTATGGGCTACAGCTATAAAAATTCGTATCAAAAATGGAGCGCCGGATATGACGGGCTTTTAAAAGGGTTCAGTTTCAATACCGTTCAGGGTTACCGATTTAAAACCGGGCTTTATTTTACGAAAAGGGACGAAGACAAACGAACTTTTTCGACAATCAGAACCGATTTTGATTATGGCATTTCCGAGAAAAAACTGCGAGCCACCGCCAGTTACGTGAACCGCTTCAGCAACACCAATTATAGCGAACTGCGCATTTCCGGTGGAAGCAGCGCCGATCAATTCAACGCTGATGAACCCATCAGCCGATTTGTAAATTCGATCAGCACTTTATTTTTCAAAGACAATTATATGAAATTGTATGAGAAGAATTTCGTAAAAGCTTCTTTTGGACGCGAAATCATCAATGGGCTTTTCATGAATGCCTCGATCGATTATTCTGAAAGAAAACCGTTATGGAATACGACCGATCAGGTTTATTTTCAGGACAAAAATGATTTTTATACTTCAAACAATCCATTGTTGCCGTTTGATTTTGCAACACCGGCGATTGTGAAACACAACCTGGCCAAAGGTGCCATTTCTGCAAGGATTACTTTCGGACAGCAATACTGGACGCGCCCGGATGGAAAGTTCAACTTCAACAATGACAAATATCCAGTCATTTATTTAGGTTACGAAAAAGGATTTGCAGGAAGCGAAAAACAATACAATTTCGACCATTTAAATGCGAGGCTGACATATGACATTACGCTTGGAAACAAAGGAAACCTTGCGATCAATACCAAAGCCGGAAAGTTCTTCAATGCAGAAAATATTTCGTTTGTGGATTACAAACATTTCAACGGCAACCAAACGCACGTTGGGCAATCTGACCGTTATTTAAACAATTTCAATCTGATGCCGTATTATGCCAACAGCACGAATGACGCTTATTTTGAGCTGCATGCCGAACACGACGACAAAGGGTACATCATGAACAAAATTCCGTTATTGAACAAACTCAAATCGACTTTGGTTTTGGGATACCACAACCTTTCGGTTCCGGATCGAAGTCCGTACAACGAATTCTCTGTCGGGCTAAACAACCTCGGATTCGGCAAATTTAAATTCTTCAGATTGGATTATGTGCATTCTTACCAATATCAAAACCATTCCGACGGTGTTGTTTTCGGATTGAAATTGCTAAATGTCCTTGACTGATGAAACAAATTTTTGTGGTATTTTGCTGCCTGTTGCTGCAATTCGGCTACAGCCAAAACCAGTATCCCGAACTGACAGCCAAGCTTGAATCGATATATGAAAAATCAGGTTTTCCAGGTTTTGCAGTTGCCATTGTGAATGAAAACGGAATCGTCTACGAAAATACTTTTGGTTTTGCAGATTTAAAAAACAAACTTCCTTACACGACAAATTCCGTTCAAAATATTGGTTCGGTCAGCAAGACTTTTATCGGTGTGGCGTTGATGAAAGCGGTAGAATTGGGTTATTTTGATTTGGATGCCGATGTGAATTCAGTTCTTCCGTTTCAAGTTTCAAATTGGGATTTTCCAAATGAACCCATCACGATCAGGCAACTGGCCACACACACTTCATCAATTGTAGATAATGAAAATGTGTATTCGCAAACTTTTTATCCAAACAAATATTCAGATTTGAAAAGTCTGCTATATAACGATTTCATCAAGTTTTCTACAATTCCAAATAGAACCGATCTGGAACTTTCGACATTTTTAAAAAGCTATTTGCCGCAAGATGGAAAATTATACGACAAAACAAATTTCGCTTCCGAAAAACCGGGAACTGCTTTTCATTATTCCAACATTGCTTCTGCCCTCGCCGCTTATATTATCGAGATAAAAACCGGGGTACCATTCGACCAATTCTGCAAAAAGTACATTTTTAAACCTTTGCAGATGCATCAGGCTTCGTGGAAACTAACCGATTCAATCGTAAAAAACCACGTCAAAATCTACAACCGCAAAAAGCAATATTATCCATTATATTCGGAAATTACGTACCCCGATGGCAGTCTCAAAACATCCATCCGCGACCTTTCAAAATACCTCATTGAAATGATCAAAGGCTTTAATGGAAGCGGGGAAATTCTGTCTGAAGCATCTTTCAAAACACTATTTCAAAAACAGTTTCCAGACGATCAGCTTCCAATTGACTTCGATCCGAAAGAACCGAATTCGGGGATTTTCTGGCGCATCAAAAGCAACGGACAAATCGGCCACACCGGCAGTGATCTTGGCGTTACGACCTTTATGTTCTTCGATCCAAAAACAAAAACCGGAAAAATTTTTCTGACGAATGTCGAATTTGACGATCCGCAAAAAGAAGGCATTGACGAAAAACGCGTCTCCGATTTCCTTAAAGTCTGGAAAACCCTCGACAACTAAACAAAAAAATCCCGCTGCTCACACAACGGGAAATTATTAATTATTCATTATTAACTATTAATTATTCTCTGGTGATTTTCGCGCCAATATTCCGCAATCGCTGCTCGATATCTTCATAACCGCGGTCAATCTGCTCAATATTCTGGATCGTACTCGTGCCTTTTGCAGACAAGGCCGCGATCAGCAATGAAATTCCCGCACGGATATCCGGAGACGACATCACCGTTGCTTTCAATTGCGACTGGAAATTGTGCCCAATCACCACCGCGCGGTGCGGATCGCAAAGAATGATCTTCGCGCCCATATCGATCAGTTTGTCCACAAAGAACAAACGGCTTTCAAACATTTTCTGATGAATCAAAACCTCACCCTTTGCCTGTGTCGCCACAACCAGAACGATGCTTAATAAATCCGGCGTAAAGCCAGGCCATGGCGCATCGGCAATCGTTAAGATCGAACCGTCAATATCTTTCTTCACCTCGTAGCCATTTTCATGAGCCGGAATGTAAATGTCGTCACCTCTTTTCTCTAGTGTAATCCCAAGCTTTCTAAATACACTCGGTATTACGCCTAGGTTTTCCCAGCTTACATTTTTAATCGTGATCTCACTTCTGGTCATTGCTGCCAGTCCGATCCATGAACCGATCTCGATCATGTCGGGAAGGATTCTGTGTTCGCAACCGCCAAGTTTTTCAACACCTTCAATCCGCAACAAGTTCGAACCCACGCCGGTGATTTTCGCACCCATCGAGTTCAGCATGTTGCAAAGCTGCTGCAAATAAGGCTCGCAGGCCGCATTGTAAATCGTCGTGACGCCTTTAGCCAAAACTGCTGCCATCACAATATTTGCCGTTCCGGTTACAGACGCTTCGTCAAGCAGCATGTCTGCACCAACCAAACCTTCTTCGGTCACTTCAACACCATAGAAATGGTCTTCACGGTTGTATCTGAATTTTGCACCCAGGTTGATAAAACCTTCAAAATGCGTATCGAGTCTTCTTCTTCCAATTTTATCTCCACCCGGTTTCGGAATGTATCCGCGTCCGTAGCGCGCCAACAATGGGCCAACAATCATAATCGATCCTCTCAACGATCCGCCTTCTTTTTTGAAAGCTTCTGTTTCTAGGTAACCCACATTCACTTCATCCGACTGGAATGTGATCGATCCCTTGCCATGTCTCTCGATTTTTACACCAAGATTTCCCAGCAATGTCACAAGTTTATTGACATCGATAATGTCCGGAATGTTGTTGATTGTTACTTTTTCAGGAGTCAGCAATACCGCGCAAAGAATTTGCAGCGCCTCATTTTTAGCTCCTTGCGGCGTGATATCGCCTTTGAGGCGAATGCCGCCTTCAATTTTAAAAATCCCCATTTTTAGTTCAGAGTTAGGATATTATGATTGTTTTCTATTGTTGTTATTTTTCTTGAATGCATTTTGTTTTTGTCCGCCGGCATTTTTATTGGTTTGGATTTTCGGCGGTCCGGAAGGCATGATTTTATTTGACATCCTTTTGTTGGTGCGCATCAAATCGGTTGTGTTTAGCAGTTCTTCAGTGCTTTGCAGCAAATCGATCTTACCGTCTGACAATTCATACAAATGCTCAAAGATCACATCGTCTTTCACCGTGTCTTTGTTCCAACTCAAATACGATTTTTTCATGTGGTTCGCAATCACTTTCACCAGCGCGCCTTTGAGTTCGCCGTCTTCCCATTTGTTGGCCACATCGATCATGTATTTGATGTTGTTGCCATAAAAACGGTACTTCGGAAAATTCTGCGGATAATTCAAAACATCGGGCTTCAACTGTAAAACCTCACGCGAAGGCACCGGATAAGGCGAATCTACGTCGATCCTGAAATCAGACATAATAAACAATTGGTCCCACAATTTGTGCTGAAAATCCGGCACGTCACGCAAATGCGGATTCAAGCTTCCCATCACCTGAATGATGTATTTCGCCGCTTTGTTGCGCTCGTCTTTATCGGCAATCACAGTCGCTTGGTCGATCAATTTTTGAAGGTGGCGGCCATATTCTGGAATGATCAAATGCTGCCTTTCAGAATTGTATTCCAAATGGTGCACGACATCGTTCGCGATTTCTTTCTGATATTTATTTGTCATAATTTTTAAAGGGAAACAATACCTTCAATTGTAGAAACTTCGAGGTATTTATCAATTATTGCCTGTGCGCTGGCCATCTGGACGTTTACAGAGACACTCGTAAACTTCCCGGTTTTAGACATCGAGGTCTTAATCACCGCACCCATGCCGTTAAACGCGTTTTCCACACGTTCTACATTATCGCCTACTGCCGGCATTATAAATTTGTATAAGTATTCTGCTGGCCACGAAGGCGTGCTCTCATTGAGCTCATTGCGCAGCCTGTCGTAAAATTCTTCCGTCTTCTGATCCATCATCAATTTAAAATAAAGGCAAATATAAGGTTTTGGTTCGAGATTTTTTTGATTTGAAGATCGTATTTTCCGCCGACTCCAATTCAAACCATTAAGTCCCGGATTTGTGGGGTTCGCGTTAGGGATTGCAGCGGCATCCTGCGCCTTTTTCTGGCGCAGATACAGCGGAAAGCGCGGGCCGAAGGCAACGCCATATTTCTAAATCATTTGGGCGTGCCCCTGCGGGTCGGGCCATCCGCTGCAAGTCCGCGCCGTCGTGCCTCCGGCTGTGGGCTTTTCGCTGCTGTCCCTCACGCGGTCGCGTTTCCAAAAGTAACATCAACAATAACCTTTTAACGCCAACTTTTTTCAAATCCCAAATACTTTGACTAAATTTGCGCCTTATTTCCAAAAAGTGCAAAAAGACATTATTGTAATCATCGGCGGGCCGGGAACCGGAAAAACCACCATCATCGACGGACTCACAGCAAAAGGACACTGCTGTTATCCTGAGATCTCGCGCGAAGTTACGCTTGAAGCCAAAAAACAGGGCATCGAGCAATTGTTTCTTGAAAACCCTTTATTGTTCAGCGAATTGCTGCTCGAAGGCCGCAAAAAACAATTTAAGAATGCACTTGAAGAACCGCACGAAGTCGTGTTTTTAGACCGTGGCATTCCCGATGTTTTGGCTTACATGCACTACATTGGCGACAGCTATCCTGCCTTTTTCCATGAAGCTTGTGAAGATCACAAATACTCCAAGATCTTTATTTTGCCGCCCTGGGAAGAAATTTACATCAGCGATGACGCGCGTTATGAAAACTACGAGCAGGCCAAGCTGATCTACAGCCATCTGACCGAAACTTACGAGAAATATGGCTACAATTTGATTGAAGTACCAAAGGATTCGGTGGAAAACCGCATTGATTTTATTTTAGGGAGTTTAAAAGCGGGAAACTAAAACTGATTTTAGCTGCATTCTCCAGTACGTAAATTTTTCCCATTTCCAAATTACAGCCTGTTTTCCTATATTTATACGATCATCAAAGATTGAAACGCCATTTTTAGGTTTTATCCGCCAAAAAAGAAGACTGCAAATCTCATGGAAACAGCTTTAGAAATCTTACAGAAATACTGGAAACACGACACTTTCCGGCCGTTGCAAAACGACATCATCGATTCGGTTTTGGCAGGAAGTGACACGTTTGCCTTGTTGCCGACCGGCGGTGGAAAATCGATCTGCTTCCAGGTTCCGGCGATGATGAAAGACGGCATTTGTTTGGTCATCTCGCCATTGGTTGCGTTGATGAAAGACCAGGTGGCCAATCTGCAAAAACGCGACATCAAAGCGATTGCACTTACGGGCGGCATTTCGGCAGAAGACACGATCAATTTGCTCGACAATTGCCAGTTCGGCAACTACAAATTCCTGTATCTTTCCCCGGAGCGCCTGCAATCCGACTGGATTTTAGACCGCATCAAAAGCCTGCCGATCAATCTAATCGCGATTGACGAAGCGCATTGTGTGTCGCAATGGGGACAAGATTTTCGCCCGGCTTATTTAAAAATTTCTTTGCTGAAACCGCATTTCCCGAAAGTGCCATTTTTGGCCTTGACCGCATCGGCGACGCAGCGCGTTCAGGAAGACATCATGGCGCAATTGCAATTGCAGCAACCGGTTGTTTTCCAGCAATCGTTTGCACGGAAAAACATCGCTTACATGGTTTTTGAAACCGAAGACAAGAATTATCGTATCGAACAGATTTTGACAAAATATCCGCAACCATCGATCATTTACGTCAGGAACCGGAAATCGTGCCTTGATGTTTCTTCCCAATTAAATGCGGCAGGTTTTCGCGCCACATTTTACCACGGCGGATTGCCGACAAAGGAAAAAGACAAGAACATGCAACGCTGGATGAACGAGGAAGTGCAGGTCATCGTCGCGACAAATGCTTTCGGAATGGGCATTGACAAGTCGAACGTGAAGACCGTCATTCACATCCAACTTCCTGAAAATATTGAAAATTACTATCAGGAAGCAGGTCGCGCCGGACGAAATGAAGAAAAGGCATTTGCGGTTTTACTATCGGCGCCATCGGATACCATTCAGGCGGAAAACCAGTTCATCAACGCGCTTCCGGATAAAAAATTCCTGACGGAAGTGTATGTTAAACTCTGCAATTATTTTAGGATCGCTTACGGCGAAGGCATCAATGAGCAGTTTTCGTTTAACTTAAACCAGTTTTGCCAAAAATATAATTTTCCGGCTTTGCGGACTTTCAACGCGATGCAATTTTTAGATCGCCAAGGCATCATCAGTTTGTCGCAGGAATTTTCAGAGAAGATCACGATCCAGTTTTTGATCGAATCGAAAGAAGTCATCCGCTACATCAGCCTGAATCCGAATGACGAAGAAATCATCCTTGCGGTTTTGCGGACTTATCCCGGAATTTACGACATGCAGACAGCTTTCAACCTTCCACTGATCGCAAAAAAATCAAATGCAAAAGAAAATCAGGTTCATGCCGTTTTGCAGAAATTAAAAGAAAAGGAAATCATTGATTACCATGCAAAAAACAACGATGCGACTTTAATTTTTAACGAAGTCCGCGAAGACGAACGCACGATTAACCGCGTTTCAAAATTCCTCGAAAACCAGAACCAGCTTAAAAAATCGCAACTGCGGTCGGTTTTGGATTATGTGAACGACGGTAAAAATTGCAAAAGCCGAATAATTCTTAACTATTTTGGAGAAACCGACACCACCGATTGCGGCATTTGTTCGAATTGCATTAAAAAACAAACCGCCCCAATTGACAACAACACCTTATCTGAAAAAATCCTTTCGTTGCTTAAAATGCAGGATTTCGACTCAAGAGAATTGGAAAAACTGACGAAATTTCAATCGGCCGATGTTATCTTTGCGATACAAAATTTACTTGAAAACGACCGGATTTCGATCAATCCGAACAATCAATATACACTCAGAAAATAATGGAAAAATTACGCATCGTTTTTATGGGAACGCCCGAATTTGCGGTGGGAATCCTCGACACGATCCTCAAAAACAATTATGAAGTCGTGGGCGTCATTACGGCTGCCGACAAACCTGCAGGCCGCGGGCAAAAGATCAAATATTCGGCGGTGAAGGAATACGCATTAGAACACAACCTGAAATTGCTGCAGCCAACAAATTTAAAAGACGAAGGTTTTTTATCCGAATTAAAAGCTTTGAATGCGAATTTGCAGGTCGTCGTTGCTTTCAGGATGTTGCCGAAAGTCGTTTGGGAAATGCCGGAATTCGGTACATTCAATCTTCATGCTTCACTCCTGCCGGATTACCGGGGCGCGGCGCCGATCAATTGGGCCATTATTAATGGGGAAACCAAAACCGGCGTGACTACTTTTTTCATCGATGATAAAATTGATACCGGCGCGATGATCTTGAATGCGGAAATTCCGATTTCAAATGAAGAGAATGCAGGCCAATTGCACGATGAGCTGATGGAACTCGGAAGCAAAACCGTTGTTGAAACGCTCGGATTGATTGCGAAGGAAAATGTCAAGACAACGATTCAGAACGATCATCCCGATATTAAAACAGCTTACAAACTCAACAAGGAAAACTGCAAAATCGACTGGGACAAACCCGCAAAAGAAATCTACAATTTAATTCGTGGCTTATCGCCTTATCCTGCAGCCTGGTGCTTTTTTGAAGACAAAGGGCAACAGTGGAACGTGAAAATTTATGAAGCGTTGCTGATGAATGAAAACCATAACGAGCCAACTGGAAAAATCATGGCAACAAAAAAGGAATTAAAAATAGCGGTTAATGGCGGTTTTATACAGATTTTGAGCCTGCAATATCCAGGAAAGAATAAAATGACTGCACAACAATTGTTAAACGGCATCTCATTTTCTGAAAATGCAATCGTGCGTTAAGTTGCGCCAATGCTGATTTGAACGGATTTTTAATAAAAACAATACACTTTATCAACAAATTGTTTGAGTTATCAACAAATCGATTAAAAACAGGCGAAAAGTCTTGCGTAGTACGGAATTCCTATTAAATTTGTTTTCTATTAACATAATGTTTAACCAACAATTAATAACTATTATTATGAACAAATCAGAATTAATCGATGCTATCGCTGCAGATGCAGGAATCTCAAAAGCTGCTGCAAAATTGGCTTTAGAATCATTTTTAAACAATGTAGGCGGAACTTTGAAAAAAGGCGGAAGAGTGTCTTTAGTAGGTTTCGGATCTTGGTCAGTTTCTAACAGAGCTGCAAGAGATGGAAGAAATCCACAAACTGGAAAAACGATCCAAATCGCTGCTAAAAATGTAGTGAAATTCAAAGCTGGTGCTGAACTAGAAGGCGGATTAAACTAATCTCGTATTAGCCAGACATAAAGTAAAAGCCTTTCGGAAACGGGGGGCTTTTTTTATTACTTTTCGATAATTATTTGGTTTTATTAATTTTATTTTGTTAAATTTAATAAAAATTGCAATAAAATGATTTCAGAAAAACTACAAAAAGGACATCTGCTCATTGCAGAACCTTCCATTATTGGAGACCTATCCTTCAATCGTTCTGTTATTTTATTAGCCGATCATAACGAAGACGGTTCCGTCGGATTTATCATCAACAAACCTTTAAAATATACCATTAACGACCTGGTTCCGGAGGTTGAGGCCAATTTTAAAATCTACAATGGCGGTCCGGTAGAACAGGACAATCTTTATTTCATCCATAACATTCCGGATTTGATTACGAACAGCGTCGAGATTTCGAGCGGGATTTTTTGGGGTGGCGATTTCGAACTGACCAAAGACCTTATCAACGAAGGCAAAATCAAAAAGGACAACATCCGGTTTTTCTTAGGTTATACCGGCTGGGAAGCGAAGCAGCTTGAAAACGAAATGCAATCAAATTCCTGGATCGTAGCTGAAAATTTATACCAGAATAAAATTATCGGGAAATCTACAACCGACTTTTGGAAAGAGAAAATTCTCGAACTGGGCGGCGATTACATTTTATGGTCGAATGCACCTGAAAATCCATTACTAAACTAAGAAAACCTGATCTGGGCGTTCAATTTCACCAGCAAACTTTCCGCAAAAGCGGTTCCAAAATCTTTTTTCCTGTATTTCGTAACCGGTTGGATTCCGGTGATGACATTGGTAATAAAAATTTCATCGGCTTTTTGCAGGTCAAATGGCGAAATGATTTCTTCGGATACTTCGATTCCTTCTACTTTTCTGGCAATGGCTAAAATCTGTTTGCGCATCACACCGTTCAGGCAACCTTCTGAAAGCGGCGGCGTTACGAGTTTGTTTCCGCTAAGCATAAACACATTTCCGTTTAACGCTTCTACTACCGTTTTAGAATCATTCAGCAGCAGGCAATTTTGCAGCGCATTTTCATCTGCATAAATGCTGCCTGTAATATTAATGAGTTTGTTGGTTGTTTTTACCGACGAAAGCAGCTGTTTGGTGATGTAAAAGTCTTTGAACAAATCGACCTCGTATTGCTTTTTACCGATAACATACACTTTATTTTCTAGTGGTATTGCAGAAATGACAAATCCTACAGAACTATCTTTTGGTAGATAAAACCCTCCTGAATTTCTGAAAACGGTGATTCTTACCCTGCCGGAATCGATGCAATTGTTCGCAGCAGCGATTTCCAGCAATTGGGATTCGAAAAACTCCATGGTGAAATCCATCGGTATTTTCATCCTGACGATCCGCATGCCCGACATGAGCCTGAAATAATGGTCTTCAAGGAACAATACCTTTCCGTCAAGGATCTTTACGGTTTCAAATACGCCATCGCCGTAAAGGAACGCGCGGTTTTCTGCTAAAAAATTTTCTGTAGAAGGAACAATCGTCCCGTTAAAATTAACCATAAAAAAGCCCCGGATTTATTCGGGGCAAATATAAGTGTAATAAACAAATTATACCGAGCCAATGACATGTTTAAGATCGGAAATTTGATTTTCCCAAAGCAATGTCGCTTCACTGATTTCGTCTTCGATCGCAAAATCGATGATCATCAGGGAAACATCTTTAGTGATTTCATCTTCAAGGATCCGAAGTTCGAAAAAATAATCGGTGTCTTTATTATTTTCATCGATCCATCTGAATTTTACCTTCTCGCCGGTCTTTTTTGAAGTCAGCCGCGCACTTTCTTCAGAGTCATTCCAGATGAATGTAAAAAATTCACCCCTTGAATTTACGTTGTCGGCAAACCATTCAGATAAACCAGAAGGTGTTGATATGTATTGATATAGCAATTGAGGGGAAGAATTGATCGGGAATTCTAATTCGTAGCGTGCTTTTACGTCCATTTTTAGCAAATATTTTTGGGAAATATATAGAATAATAACCCAATAAAAAAGCATTTATAAAAATAAAAATTTTTTCTTTATTTATGTTTGCAGCATCTGATTTAAGTTTTATATTTGCACCCGCATTGAAAGATGCAATAACCAAATTCCGGCGAGGTAGCTCAGTTGGTTAGAGCGCAGGATTCATAACCCTGAGGTCACGGGTTCAACTCCCGTCCTCGCTACTGCAAATCGTAAATCCCTAGACACAAAAAGTTTAGGGATTTTTTTTGCGCCTATTTTTCTTTAATTCCCTTCCGAATACATCTTTTCAAACTTCACATCCCTTGCAAACCATTGAAACCGCATTTATGGCTTCGTATTTCTCATATGTTTGCTGCAAAATATTTTAGCCGGAGACTTTAAAATCAAATTATTATAATACAAAACTTACAAAACAATCATTTTTATGCGTTTTATCGAATTTTTATGCACTTTATCGATGTTTTTCTTTTTTCTGATTAAAATAAGATTTAGTTTTGACCTGTAATTATTAGCGTACTGAACTGGAACACTATCTGACAAATTATTGGTTATGAAAAAAATTACCCCAAATTCAAAAATGACCTTACTGATATTATCAGCGTTATTTTCATTACTTACAAATGCACAGGAATTGCGTTCTGCTTTTGTAGCGAACAGTGAAAATGTGATTTCACAAAAAAATAACGTCCTGGTTTCAGCAGAAAAAGATACCGATGGGGACGGCATTTCCGATCGTTATGATCTTGATGATGACAATGACGGGATTCCGGATACTGTAGAGTCTCTTTCCTGCGGTATTGGATTTGCATTTTGCGATTCAGATCACGATGGGATTCCGAATTCATTAGACCTTGATTCAGACAACGACGGCATCCCGGATATTGAAGAAGCAGGCTTTGCAAGTTACAGCAGCAACAAAGCCACAATAGACCTTACAAACTGGATCGATGCCAACGCAAACGGTTTGCATGATGCCATCGAAGTCCTGTGGGCAACCGGAGATTACCATTTGCCGGATACGGATAATGACGGCGTTAGAGATTTTACCGACTTAGACAGTGATAATGACGGCCTTTTTGATGTGGATGAGGCTGGAGAAAAAAACGGTGACGGAGATCAAAACGGTGATGGCGTTGGGGACGGAATGGATTCCGATGGCGATGGGATTTTGGATTCATTCGACACTTTAATCGGATTTGGATCAACCGACCGCCCGTTAGCAAGGAAAACATCAGGAAATTCAAAAGCAGATTATCAAAAAACAGATGTTGATGGAAATGGAATTTATGATATCACCACAACCTTATTCTCCCATTTAGACACCAACAATGACGGCATGATCGATGCAGGTGAAGATATCGATCACGATGGCATCCTGGATATTGTTGACAATGATGTTACAAATGCCGGTTCGCCTAGAAGCCTTAACAATAAATTATTTATCGAATTTGACGGAAGAAACGATTACGGTGACGGCGCACAGTTGTTGAGCGGTTTAAGCCAGGCGTCCATGATGGGCTGGATCAAAATCAACAGGAATTTGGGCGCAGATGCCGTTGTCATGGGACAGGGAAATTTCAACCTGTCAATCAAAGCGGGTTCAAACCAATTGGCTGCTACAGCAAATGGTGTCACTATTTTATCATCTGAAAATTTAGACCTGAACCGGTGGTATCACATTACGGCGGTGTATAATGCCAACGATGCATTGGCTAAATTAAAATTATACCTTAACGGAAAAGAAGATACTTCATCAAACAATGGTGCGTTATCGGGACAGCTTGCAACAGCAACCGGCAGGTTTACATTTGCGAAAAATCCTGTTTCGGATAGCAATTATTTTAATGGCGGAATCGATGAAATCAGGGTTTTTAAAACCGCATTGACCGATGACATGATCCAGAAAATGGTCTATCAGGAAATCAAAAAGAATGGAACAGCAATCCGTGGCGAAATCATCCCAAAAGACATTGAAGGCATTTCCTGGGCATCATTATTGGCCTATTACAAAATGGATGCGTTCCAAAACGATGCGACCTCAAACCTGATTTCAGAAAACACCACTGCTGCGCAGGACCTTACTGCGGCACACATTTACAATGTAAAGAACATCAGATCGCAATTGGCTCCCATGCCGTTTGCGACAGCAAGGGCAGGCGATTTAGAAGCAGCCATCAGCCAGGACAATTCTGTAAGGGCTTCAGATGCGAATGCTTATGCCTGGTCGATCATCAAAATCAAGCACAATACGCAAATTTCTGCCAACCAGACTTCGTTGGGAATGTTCATAGAGCCAGGCGTTACCGTATCAATTGACAACGAAAGCAAACTGCAAAACACGTGGTACCTCAAACTCGATGGAAAAATCGATCTTAAAGGAAAATCGCAATTGGTGCAAACCGAATTCAGCGAACTCGATGAGACAAGTTCAGGCTACATTGAAAAAGACCAAAGCGGACAAACCAACATTTACAACTACAATTACTGGTGCTCTCCGGTAGGTGCCGTAAATCCGACGGCAAATAATGGCGGTTATAATGTAAATGCCGTGATGAAAGATGCGACAAATCCTGAATTATTAAGCGACATCAACTGGACCAGCACTATGGATGGCGCACCAACAACCCCAATTACCGTGAGCAGTTTCTGGATCTTTAAATTCCAAAACCTGAATGCTTATACGGCCAACTGGTCTTCTGTAGGTTCAAACGGAATGCTGCATGCAGGTGAAGGCTTTTCAATGAAAGGCAGCGGCGCTTCGGGTGCATCTCAAAATTATGCCTTTACGGGAAAACCAAATAACGGAAATATCAATGTGGCCATTTCATCCAACACGCCAAACCTTTGTGGAAATCCGTACCCTTCTGCGCTTGATGCAGACCGGTTTATTTTAGACAATCTCACCTCAACGACAGGTGTCATCTATCTGTGGGAAAACTACAAAACAAACAATACGCATTATCAAATAAACCATCAGGGCGGTTATGCAACGCGCACGCTTGTAGGAGGAATTCCGGCGATGTCACCAATTGGGCAAAACAGTACGGAGGGTGAATTTCAAACTCCAGGTCGGTATATTCCTGTCGGACAGGCTTTCTTTATGGTGGGCATGAATACTGCAGGAGATATTAAATTTTCAAATTCGCAACGGGCGTTTGTGAAAGAAACGAATCTGGCTTCGACCAATGTTTTTAAAGGGTTGAACGATGCAACTCCTACTACAAACAATGTTGAAGATGTTGCTCAGGCAGATGCATTTGCAAGGATCCGGCTTGGTTTTGATACGCCCGACGGCTACCACCGACAACTACTACTTGGTTTTATGGATGATTTGGCAACCAACGGAATTAACGTTGGATATGATGCAAAATCTATCGATACACAGCCAACCGATTTGTTTTTTGAGGATTATTTAAACATTCAAGGTGTAGGCTTTTTTAATGTAGACAACGTGTATCCTTTGATTGTTAAATCGGCTACAGGCGGCGTTTCAAAATTTGTATTGGACAAAATTGAAAATATGGATGAACAACAGCCAATCTACATTTACGACAATTTAACCCAGCAATTCCACGACATTCGCACTGAAGGATTCGAAATCAACATCCCGGCCGGAACCACAAGCGGACGCTTTTCAATACGATTTAAAAATCCTGCCGCACTTGCAGCGACCCATTTTGATATTAATAATGAAGTGTCGATCGCTTATGCTACAACTGAAAATACGATCGTTATAAAAAATAACAACACCGATGTAACCGTAGAAACCGTTATGCTTTTCAACATGCTTGGCCAATCGGTCAATACGTGGAATGTTAAAAATGAATTACAAACCAAAATCAATATTCCTGTAACCAACCTAAGTTCAGGAACATACATCATCAAAGTGCATACGAATAAAGGGGAACTTTCGAAGAAAGTGACCATCCGCTAAACACCCTTTTGCCCCACAAAAGAAAAAAGCTTCCTGAACCAGGAAGCTTTAGCATTTTATATGGGTATGATTTTATTTTTGAAGGCTGCTTTGCAATGCGATCAGGTCGACCTCAAATTGTTCGCCCGAAACCAGGTTTTTCAACGCAAAAATTCCTTTCTCCATTTCGGTTTCTCCAGCGATCACGGCGAATTGAATGCCTCGTTTGTCAGCGTGCTGGAATTGCTTTCCTACTTTTGCATTGTCCGGATACAACTCTACTTTGATGCCTGCTTTTCTCAAAACTGCAATGGCTTTCATCGCATACAAAGCTTCTTTTTCCCCATAATTGATAAACAAAGCCGTTGATGTGGATGTCACCGTTTCCGGAAATAAATTCAATTCTTCAATGACCAGGTAAATGCGGTCGAGCCCGAATGAAATCCCAACGCCGCTCATGTTTTTGAGCCCGAAAATCCCGGTTAGGTCGTCATACCTTCCGCCACCGCCGATCGATCCCATCGAAACGGATGCTGGCGGAGCGACTTCAAAAATAGCGCCTGTATAATAATTGAGCCCGCGCGCTAATGTTACATCCAAATCCAGAATTGATTTTTCAAGCCCGAGGTTCTGAATGCTGTCGCAGATGAAACGCAGTTCGGCAACGCCTTTCAAGCCTTCTTCCGAAGATGCAAGCAAATCCGAAAGCTTGTCGATTTTTTCAGAGATCGTTCCGGTAAACTGAAACAACAGCTGGACTTTTTCGATCGCTTCCGCAGAAATCCCTTTTTCAATCATTTCCTTTTTCACGCCGTCTTCGCCTATTTTATCGAGCTTGTCCAAAGCAACCGTAAAGTCGATCAGCTTATTCGATGCGCCAATGACCGCAGCAATTCCGCTTAATATTTTCCTATTGTTGATTTTGATCGTCACGCCTTCGAGTCCAAGCTCAGAAAAAACCGAATCATACAATTGTACGAGTTCTACTTCCTGCCACAAACTCGTTGATCCAACCACATCGGCATCACATTGATAAAATTCGCGAAAGCGCCCTTTCTGCGGACGATCGGCACGCCAAACCGGCTGTATCTGGTATCTTTTGAATGGAAATTCAATTTCGTTTTGGTGCTGCACGACATAACGTGCAAACGGAACGGTTAAGTCGTAACGCAGTGCTTTTTCAGAAATATGCGATGTCAGTTTCAAACTGTCTTTATTGCTTAGCAGATCTTCATCGGCTTTAGCCAGAAAATCACCGCTATTCAAAATCTTAAAAATCAACCGGTCGCCTTCTTCCCCATATTTTCCCATCAAGGTTTCAGAATTCTCAAACGAAGGTGTTTCTATCGGCTGAAAGCCAAATTTTTCAAAATTGCTTTTGATGGCCTGCATGATGTATTGCCTTTTTGCGACTTCAGCAGGTGAAAAATCGCGGGTTCCTTTTGGTATGCTTGGTTTTTGTGCCATTTGTATTTTGGATTTTGATAGCGATTTACAGCTTGTCAAGCTGCGTAAATCAAAAATTCCCTGCAAATATCTTATTTTTTGCAGGGAATTTCGTTGCTGTTGTGAAAAACTTAAACCTTTTATAATTTCGTCACCCGCAAATAATCGAGCATTGCCTGATTTACAGCGCCATTCATGTTTTCATTTGCCGGATCGAGCGACAAGGTCAACACGTGTTTTCCTTTTTCAAGCTTCACTTTTACACTATTGCTAAATCCCCAGTTGCTCCATTCCTGCACGCCGCGTTGCGGAAAAATCAATGTTCCCAGGAAAGTATCGTTTTCTTTTAAGCTTCTGATCGCGCATTTGTTTTCAGTATTGGTCGGGCCGTTGCCGTTTGCATATTTAAAGTCGATGGCATACGTTCCGCCTTCAGGGATTTCGACCGGAAAGCTGATCGTTGGATTAATTTCTTTCGAAGTTTCAACAAAACCGCTGCCTGAAAATCCTTTGTACGCCAGTGGGGATTTTGCCACAACTGCTTCGGCTTCGACTTTAACTTCTGTTTTTGTACGGATGCTTACCGGTTCACTGGCAAACGATTCCACCCCATTTGCATCAAAAGCAACCACCTGGTATTCTGCATCATTCTTGTCTTTGATCTTGTAGTGGTCGCCCATGGTTTTTGCAAAACGAACCCCATTTTTAACGATATGGTAAAAAGTATTTTCTGCCCTTTGCCATTTCAAAACATCGCCATCAGCAACCACTAAAGGCGTGGCAGGTGAAAAATAATTGGCTGTTTTATTAATTACCGCAGGAGTTTCTTTATTGTCGAGCTCAATGACAATGGTGTGCCTGCCTTTAGTAGTATACAGCAATTCGGGTTTTTCTATTTTCCCATCGAGCGTAAAATTCAGGATTTTATTTCCGTATCCGTTAATTGTGATATCGAGGACGGCATCACGATATTTAAAATTGTTGAGCGTTCTTTTTCCCGTCAATGTTTTTGGAACAAAAGGCTTAAAAACAATCCGGTCATCTTCTAAATTAATTCCGAAAATGATTTTGTGTACGATTCCGAGATTCCCGGAAAGGCTCCAAAGCATGTTGCTCGAGTTAATTTGCGTTCCTGCAAAATCGCCGTTGTCGGCAACGAAGTTTTCTTTATTGGTCAGAAATAAAGCTGCCGGACGGTCAATGGCCGCAATCGATTCAATGACCGAAGCTTCGTTTCCTGCTTTTGCAGATGCCAGCGCCCAGTAGGACTGTACAAATGGCCAGACCGCATTATTGTGATACGGCGGAATGTCTGGGATTTGCGGATAAATACAGGAAATTCCGTAAGCGGTTTGCGGCGTTTTTGAAATGATCGATTGCGTTTTCGTTTCATCGGCAATACCAAATAAAACACACAAAGCTTCGCCCAATGCTTCAGACCTTTGCGAAACCATTTTATAGTTGCGACCATAAATATACTGTGCGTAATAGCCTTTTTCTGGCATCCACAGGTATTTGTTAATCCCAGCCTTGATCTGATCTGCCTGGTATTTATACTTTTCAATCGCCATTTCATCTTTTGCGAGTTTTGCCATTTTTGTCGCAATGACATTGGCCTGATAATGCACGGCATTCGTCCCTAGATTTTCCGACTCGAAAATATCTGCCGGCTGCATCCATTTTGGGTAGGTTTGCTCGCGCCAATCCAGGAAAGACGATTCGCCACGAACCAATCCGGTTTCTTTGTCATACGCATTGACGACATCGTCGGCTATGGAATTTTTGATGATCTCATAAGAAGAGGCAAGCCATTTCCGGTCGCCGGTCGCTTTATACACTTCCCAGGCTGCAATGGCCCAGACCATTCTGTCGGTCGATGCCGGATAAGCGCCACCGGTCCCGGTATCCTGGATAATTCTTTTATTGGCATTGACTTTTTTCATCAAACTGGTCATGGCCACTTTTGGCTGCAAATAGGCCATCGAAAGGATAATGCTGTAGCTGATGTCACGCGTCCAAACGCCTGCCCATTCTTTTCCGGTCCTGAACGTTTCGTCTGGCTCGACAGCATTGACCATTTCTTCCAGCGACATGTTGTAAATGGCATTTGAAAGGACCTGCTCTGAGTGGTATTGTGGATAAGCGGTAATGTCTTTGGATTTTTTCCAGGAAGTGTCGGTGACCTTTTGATCTTTTTTGGCGTTGAAAATCAAAGTCGTTTCATAAATTCCGTCACCGTCGGGATCTTTAAGTTCGAGTTCTTGTTTTTGGTACAGATTATCAAAATCCCACGATAATGGTGCAGCGGCCCCTGCAACATAAACATGCTTGAAATCCTCTTTAAAAATTTTATCGCCGTTAAAAGCCGTGTAATAACCTTTCGATTTCATTTCGCCCAGCACTTCCCTTAAATCAACGCGGATCTTCAATTTGCTGTTCGGCTTCAATGCCGTTTCTTTGGCTTTTGCAGGCCACTTTGAAGTTTCGCCAAATTTGATCACATCGGTTTCAGAAACACCATCCGCCAGGTTAAAATAATGGTTTACGCCGGGCTTCATTTCGTTGTCTTTTCCGTTGATGCTGAATTTAAATTCAAGTTTGGAAGAAACCGATTCATTCTTCGGGCTTTGGTAATCTGATTTGAGTTCGAACGCCGATTTGGCCTTAGCCGAAAATTTATCCTGTTTTACACCATCTGCAAAAATCGTGTATTCGTTGGTTTTATGAATGACAGCGCCACTCTGCGCCTGAATTCCGCTTGCCATAGCAAAACACACCAGTAATGCAGAAATACGAAAAGAAATTGGTTTCATCATGAATTGGATTTGAATTACAATAATACCACTTTTCGCCAAAAATTCCCGCTTTTTAAATGAAGTATTTGTTCCCGAAATCCCTACTTTAGTGGCATCAAAAAACAATATGTTTAAGCTGTTTAAAGAAAATGTACGCATTGCCATGGGTTCGATCCGGACGCAATTGCTGCGAACCATTTTAACCGTGTTGATCATCGGGCTCGGAATCTGGGCGCTTGTTGGCATCCTGACCTTTACGGCGGCGCTTGAAAACACGCTTTCAACCGATTTTGCTTCAATGGGTTCGAACACTTTCAACATTGCCCAATATGACATTTCGCAACAGATGAACGGCCGAAACCGCAAAAAAGCAGTCAACCCGATCATTTCGTATCCCGAAGCCGTGGGTTTCAAGCAAAAATACAAATATCCGTTTACGCACACTTCGCTTTCCTTTACGGCGACTACTAATGCCGAAGCCAAATTTGAATCCAAAAAAACCGATCCCGACATTAGTGTTTTGGGTGTCGATGAATATTACATGGTCAACTCAGGTTCTGAAGTCAAACTGGGACGCAATTTCACGCCTTTCGACATTCAGAATAATGTGTCGGTTTGCATTGTTGGTTCCGATTTTGAAAAAGATTTGCTCAAAGATGTGAATCCGATTGACAAGGTCATTTCGATCCGCGGGGCCAAATTCAAAGTCATCGGCGTGTTGAAAGAAAAGGGTTCGACTTTCGGTAACAGCCAGGATTTGCGCGTTTTCATCCCGATACAGATTGCGCGTTCGCTTTTTACGGCGCCAAATATTAATTACACGGTCAGCGTCATGATCGACAAAAAAGAATTGCTCGACGAAGCGATCGACAACGCAAACAGCATGATGCGGCGTGTGCGAAAACTCAGTCCGGTTAAGGAAAATAATTTCGGGATTTCAAGAAGCGACGATTTAATCAACAAAATCCTGAGCATTACTCAATATCTCGGAATGGCAGCCTGGGTCATCGGAATCATTACGATTTTCGGATCATCAATTGCTTTAATGAATATCATGCTCGTTTCGGTTACGGAAAGAACGCGTGAAATTGGCGTCCGGAAAGCGCTCGGCGCGAAAAGAACGACGATAGCCGTCCAGTTTTTTATTGAAACATTAGTCATTGGCCAACTCGGCGGATTGGTGGGATTAATCTTGGGGATTTTAACCGGTTACGCAATTGCATCGTTGCTTGACTTTGCATTCGTCATACCGTGGGGCGCCATTTTAGCGGCGTTTGTAACGACTTTTTTGGTTGCTGTGGTTTCGGGTTCATATCCGGCGGTAAAGGCAGCGCGCCTCGACCCGATCGAGGCTTTGCGGTACGAGTAGATTTACGATTTTAGAAGTACGATTTACGCCATAAGCTGTCATAAATCAAACATCGTAAATCTAAAATAACAATTATTTTCTCCCAAAAACCATCCGGTGATTTCCATAAATATCCTTCCGAAGTTCCATTTGCTGAAAGCCGTTTTTTTCGAGTAGATCCATCATTTCCTTGCCGAGGTATTGGTTGATCTCAAAATACAATTGCCCGTTTGGGGAAAGGTTTTTTTGGGCGAGTTCGGCAATTTTCCGGTAGAAAACCAAAGCGTCGTGATCGTCAACAAATAAAGCAAGATGCGGTTCGTGATCGAGTACATTTTGTTTGATCTCTTCCTTTTCAAGGTTTCTGACATAAGGCGGATTGGAAACGATGATGTCGAATTGTTGTTCCAAATCTTCGGTTTTTAAAATGTCTTTAAATTGGAAATCGATTTTTACTTGATTATTTTCCGCATTTTTCTGGGCTGTAGACAATGCTTTTTCAGAAACATCAATCGCGGAAACATTGACCTGAGGAAGGTTTTTAGCCAATGAAATCGCAATGCAGCCGCTTCCGGTTCCGATATCTAAGATCTTTAAATTTGCTGAATTTGAATTGTTCGAAATGATCCAATCGACCAATTCTTCGGTTTCCGGACGCGGAATCAGGACATTTTCGTTGACTTCAAATTCGAGGCCGTAAAAATGGGCTTTACCTAATATATATTGTACCGGAATGTATTGTTTTAATTTTTCGAGGATTTCGTTCCATTGCGCGATTTCACCTTCAGAAAATGCTGCTTCGGGATTCAGCGCCAAATCAATTCTTTTGAGCTTTTTTTTATCTTCCAAAACCAAATAGAAAAAACTTTCGGCTTCTTCCAGATCGTAAACCGGCGCAAGCGCATCAACAAAATAGCTCCTATATTCCCGTATCCTCATTATTAATTATCAATTGTCCATTATCAATTATCCATTGATCTGATCATCCAAACCGGGCACGAAGTATGTCCTGTATTTCCGATTGGTTCGCAAAGGTATTCAAAACCCGACTTCTTATACAGCTTTTGTGCGGCTTTCATATTGGGCATGGTTTCGAGATAGCATTTTTTGTAGCCCGAATCTTTTGCAAACTGCAAACATTTCTGGATCATCGCTTCGCCCAATTTGAGACCGCGGATTTCGGGAAGAAAATACATTTTCTGGAGTTCGCACGTTTCGGGTTCGTTTTCTAATGGCCCGATTCCTGCGCCGCCGAGGATTCTTTCGTTCTGTTCGACTACGAAATAAGCGGCATTCGGAACGTTGTACGTTTCGAACATTTCGTCAAGCTGCGGATCGGCGTAAGCGGTTCCTACTTTTGGAACTTCCAGTTCGATCAACACTTTGCGGATCACTTCGGCGATTTGCGGATTGTCGTTTGGCTGGATTTCCCGAATGCTCATTATTAATTGTACATTATTAATTATTAATTGCTTTACTGCCCTAGCCCGGATGGAAGCGGCATCCTTTTGCGGCGCAGCGCAGCGAAGCCGGAAAAGATACAGCGGACAGCCGGATTGGCTCCTGAACAAATTTACCCTTTAATTCCTGATTTTAAAAATGTATTTTTGTGAAATGAAGACGCACGACATCTATATGAAACGCTGTATTGAACTCGCGAAAAACGGTTTGGGAACGACTTATCCGAACCCGATGGTGGGAAGCGTAATCGTGTGTGACGGTACAATCATTGGCGAAGGCTGGCACAAAAAATCGGGTGAAGCACATGCGGAAGTCAATGCCGTGAATTCGGTTAAGGACAAATCGTTGCTCAAAAAATCGACAATTTATGTGAGCCTCGAACCGTGCAGCCATTTTGGAAAAACGCCGCCGTGTTGTGATCTGATCATCGCAAATGGGATTCCGAATGTCGTTGTTGGAACGGTCGATCCGAATGAAAAAGTGGCCGGAAACGGCATCAAAAAATTATTGGAAGCCGGAAAAAATGTGACGGTTGGCATTTTGGAAAACGAATGCCAGGAACTCAACAAGCGGTTTTTTACGTTTCACAATAAAAAACGCCCTTATGTCATTTTAAAATGGGCCGAAACTTTGGACGGATTTATTGCGCCGTTGTCAAAACGGGAACAAAAGCCGGTTTGGATCTCGAACGTTTATTCGCGCCAGCTCGTGCACAAATGGCGGTCGGAAGAGCAGGCGATTTTGGTAGGTACGCAAACGGTGATCGATGACAATCCGAAATTGGATGTTAGGGATTGGATAGGAAAAAACCCGATTCGTGTGGTTTTAGATGCGAAAAACAGGATTCCGCAGAGCTGCCATTTTTTTGACAACCAGCTCAAAACGATTATTATTTGTTCGGAAAAGTTTTCTGGCGACAAAGAAAATGTTATATTTGAGGTTATCGATTTTACAAAAAATTTGGCTGAGCAGGTTTTGGATGTTTTGTATAAACATCAAATCCAGTCGGTCATTATTGAAGGCGGAAGGCAGACTTTGCAGACTTTCATCGATTCCAATTTATGGGATGAAGCAAGGGTTTTTAGAGGCTATATTGTCTTAAGTGAAGGCATTCCGGCTCCGGTTTTACATTCGAAAAAAGCCGGTAGGCAAACGATAGGTGAAGACGAACTTTTAATTTTTTCAAACCATGATTAACACCATTATTTTTGATTTTGGAGATATTTTTATCAATCTTGAAAAAGACAGGGCGATTGCAGCATTTGCGAAACTGGGGCTAAAAGGCCCGAATGAAGAATTGCTGCAGGCCAATGAAAAGTTTGAGCGCGGGCAAATTAAGGAAGACCAGTTTTTAGAAACATTTCAGAAATTTTTGCCTGAAGCCGATGTTGAAGAAATTCGAGCTGCGTGGAATGCCGTCATTGGCGATTTTCCATTGTACCGATTGGAATTTTTGCAATTGCTCTCCAACAAATACCGTTTGTTTTTACTGACAAATACCGATCAGATCCATATTAATCAATTCGAAGACAATGTGGGCGTTTCATTTTTCAGCGACTTTTACCAATGCTTCGAAAAAGTCTATTACTCGTTTGAAATGGGCATGCGAAAACCCGATTCGCAGATCTTCAGCTACATTTTAAACAAGCACGACCTGTCGCCGAAACGCACTTTGTTCATCGACGATAAAAAAGAAAACACCGATGCCGCCGCTGCTTTAGGCATTAATGTGTGGAATTTGCAGGTGGGCAAAGAAGATGTCGTTCAGCTTTTTGAAAAGAAAATCCTCCAGTAATTTTAATGCCTGAAATTAAAGACACGTATCAAACCCTTGCTTTTCCGTCGGAAGAAGTACTATTAAAGGAAAAAGGCAGTAAGTTTTTTGGCTATGCTTTTCCGGTGGCTTCGGAAGAGGAGATCAAATCGCATTTAGAATTGCTTAGAAAGCAGCATTTTGGAGCAGTTCATTTTTGTTATGCGTGGCAAATGGGAACCGATAAATTGTCTTTTCGCGCGAATGATGACGGCGAGCCCAGCAACAGCGCAGGCATGCCGATTTACGGGCAAATCCAGTCTTTTGAGGTTACGAATGTTTTAATTGTGGTCGTGCGGTTCTTCGGTGGCGTGAAACTCGGCGTTGGTGGATTGATCTCCGCTTATAAAACAACGGCGCAAATGGCTTTGGAAGTTTCGGAAATAGAAGAACGAACCATTGATGTTCATTTCATCGTATCATTCGATTATAAAAACATGAATAAAGTCATGCGCATCATTAAAGAAAAAAATCTCGAAATCATCTCCCAAAAAATGGAAATGAGCTGCGAAATCGAAATCGCCACCCGAAAAAAAAATGCCGAAAATGTATTCGGCACTTTTGAATCTTTATTTGAAATTGGTATAAAAATTAAAAAATAATCCTGTTATTCTTGCAAATCTTTTAGAAGTGCTTTTATATACTCCGGAGGCGCAATTGGTTTACCAATTTTAACATCAACAAACACCAGAATAAAATGGGCCGTTGTTAATAAGTCCATTTGCTCATTCCAAATTTCACAATCAAATTCGATCTTCACGGAAGTCTGGCTTTTGAACTTGGTTTTCACTGTCAGCAACTCATCATAACGTGCCGGCTTTTTATAGTTTAAAGTCATCGAAACGATTGGAAGCGCTATTCCGTTCTCTTCCATAGCTTTATACGAAACGCCTTTGTTTCTAAGCCATTCGACACGGCCGATCTCAAAATACGGAATGTAATTGCCGTGATAGACAACACCCATTTGGTCTGTCTCTGAATAACGTACCCTGACTTCAATTTGGTGTTCTTTCATAGGAGTTTTAAATAAAATTTTAATATATTAGCAAAGGTAAAAAGGTGTTCTTACAACAATATTTCTGAAAAATCAAACCCTGTTTTATTTTTTTTTAACGATTTTTGTTCACATATTTGTTACCCCAAAATACAGCAAGAAAACTACTTTTCTTTTGTAAGAGAACCTTTAATAAAAAACACTAATTTAAAACAATTTATGAGCAAAACTGCGCAATCAGTATGGGAAAATTGTCTCCTTTTCATAAAGGACAATATCCAGGATCAGGCTTACAAAACCTGGTTCGAACCGATTAAGTCTGTTGAGCTGACCGATAACGCTTTATACATTCAGGTACCAAGTAAATTTTTCTACGAATGGCTTGAAGAGCATTATGTGAAATTGTTAAAAGTGGCGCTTACCAAAGAACTCGGAAAAAGCGCGAAGTTACTCTATAAAATTAAAATGGAAAACACTTATGGCAACAAACAACCGTTTACGGAACAATTGCCAAGTGCGCACCGCAGCCCGATGAAAACCCAGGAGGTTGATGCGCCATTTAAAAACCTAAGCCCGGAACTCAAAAATCCTTTTGTTATTCCAGGAATTAGAAATCTTAAGATCGAATCCCAACTCAATGCGAATTACAGTTTTGACAATTTCCTTGAAGGAGATTCAAACCGTCTCGCGCGTTCTGCGGGCATGGCTGTAGCCAATAAACCGGGCGGCACTTCGTTCAACCCGCTGTTGATTTTTGGCGGTGTCGGCTTGGGGAAAACTCACCTGGCGCATGCTATAGGTGTAGAGATCAAGGACAAATATCCGGAAAAAACGGTGTTGTACATTTCTGCGGAAATCTTCACCCAACAATATATCGATTCGGTTAAGAAAAACAACAGGAACGATTTCATCCACTTTTATCAGTTGATCGATGTGCTGATTATTGATGATGTCCAATTCTTATCCGGAAAATCGGGAACGCAGGATGTCTTTTTCCACATTTTCAACTATTTGCACCAAAACGGCAAACAGGTGATCCTGACTTCGGACAAAGCACCGGTGGACATGCAGGACATTGAGCAAAGATTGTTGTCGCGTTTCAAATGGGGATTGTCTGCCGAATTGCACCAGCCTGATTATGAAACCCGGATTTCGATCCTGAAAAACATTCTGTACCGCGACGGCGTGGAAATGCCCGAAGACATTATCGAATATGTCGCCCGGAACATCAAATCGAATGTCCGCGAATTGGAAGGCGCGATCATCTCGTTGATTGCACAATCTTCATTCAACAAAAAAGAAGTGACGATCGATCTTGCGAAACATGTGGTCGAGAAATTCGTCAAAAACGTCAAGCGCGAAATTTCGATCGATTACATCCAGAAAATCGTTTCGGATTATTTCCAATTGGATCTCGAAACCTTACAATCCAAAACCAGAAAGCGCCACGTGGTTCAGGCGCGACAATTGGCGATGTTCTTTGCAAAGAAATTCACCAAGGCGTCATTGGCCAATATCGGTTCACAAATTGGAGACCGCGACCATGCCACAGTACTGCATGCTTGCAAAACGGTTGACAATTTAGTGGCGACCGACAAACAATTCAAAAAATTTGTTGAAGATATCAACAAGAAATTATCCTTGTAAAATGCCTGTAAAAATTCTAATGGTCTGCCTGGGAAACATTTGCCGTTCGCCTTTGGCCGAAGGACTGTTGGCTTCCAAACTTCCAAAAGACAAATTCGTTGTCGATTCAGCCGGCACCGGGCATTGGCACGTGGGAAAACAACCTGACGAGCGTTCGATTGCCGTGGCTAAAAAATACGGACACGACATTTCCAGACAAAAAGGCAAGCAGTTTTCGGCTTCCGATTTTGACAAATTCGATTATATTTATGTGATGGATGGCACCAATTACAACGATGTGCTGGCGCTGGCTAAAACCGATGAACAAAGGGCTAAGGTCAAATTAATCCTTGACGAAATGTTTCCCGGCGACAATGTTGATGTTCCCGATCCGTATTACGGCTTGCAAAACGGTTTTGAAACTTTGTACCACATGCTCGATGAAACCTGCGACATCATTGCAGAAAAGCTCATTGCCAAACATTCTTAATCCCATCCCATGAAACCGTCCGGAAAATTATACCTGATCCCAACGACTTTGGGCGACACTACTAATAACGACGTGGCGCAACATGATCCGATGGATGTATTGCCGCAAACCGTCAGAAGAACCGTTGAATTTATTGACGATTACATAGTCGAAAATGAAAAAACGGCGCGCAAGTTTATCAAAAGCATCTTTCCGGAAAAAGTACAGGCCACTTTACGCCTCAGCGCTTTAAACAAACACACCGAAGTTTCCGAATACAATAAAATGATCCAGCCGTGCATGGAAGGCAAAAATGTCGGACTAATGTCTGAAGCCGGGTGTCCTGCAATCGCTGATCCTGGCGCGGCAATTGTCAAACTGGCGCATGAAAAAGGCATCCAGGTGGTGCCATTGGTTGGGCCAAGTTCGATTTTACTAGCCATGATGGCATCCGGAATGAACGGCCAGGGTTTTACCTTTAACGGTTATCTTCCGATTGACAAAGCCGAAAAGAAAAACGCACTTAAAAGCCTCGAAAAATTATCATCCGATAAAAACCAATCGCAAATCTTCATCGAAACGCCTTACAGAAATAATAAATTGCTTGAGGATATCTTACAGGCTTTACAGCCAAGCACGCATCTTTGCGTAGCCACAGATATTACTTTACCCACCGAATACATCAAAACATTGCGTGTCGCCGACTGGAAAAAAGCAACCGTTGACCTGCACAACCGGCCAACGATTTTTATCATCCATAAAATGTAACTTAATTGCATAAAAAAACCTGTCGGCTGACAGGTTTTTTATTTTTATCTTTTTGGATTACATCACTTTCGGATTGCTGTTTGCTTCGATTCCGGCTGTTTCATAACCTCCGAAATTTTTCATGTAGCTTTTAATCGATGTCCCGTAATTGTCTTTTAAATAGCGCTCGCCTTTGCTCTTGAAGAATTTTTTTACCGATCCGACGCCGCCCAAATGTGCTGCAGCCAAGATTCCGGATTCCGTAATTTTGATTCCGTTTACAATTTTGCCGGAATACTTTGCAATCTCTTCACGAAGTTCGTACTTGTTTTTTGAAAGCAGCGCAACGAATGCTTTTTCCTGCATTTTCGGACTGTTTAAAAACGCAGTACTGTCGTGGATTCCGATGGTTTTGAGGGTTTGTGTACCAAATTGGTATTTGCCCATATAACCCAAAGAATTGATTTTCTTGTATTTTCCCTGAGATTCTTTAAAAGCAACCGCTTCTTTGAATCCAATAAAAAATTTGCCGGTAAAAGGAATGTTTAAGTGGGGATAATCGGTTTGCTCTTTTGAAGGAAAGTTGTAGAGCGTTTCGTCTGAATTGTTAACGTAAAACCAATCGTGGTTTTTTAGTTCAAAAGGTTTGAAAGCAAGGCTTAAAAACGTGACAATGATAATGAGGCTGGCGTAAAAAATGCATTTTTTAATCATAAATTGTTTTTCTTCCAAGACTGTCACTCCGGGAAATTTCTGCGGGACAAATATACAACAAAAAATACAAATCTGGTTATCAGCCAGTTAAACTTTTCTAAAAGTACAGCGCACGCAGCTTGACCTTTCCGTCAGCCCTGTACTCAAACGTTGGAGCCGGGATTTTGATCGTGTTGAAAATCGAGAAAACGGTCTTCAAAACATGCGATTTGGTTTGGATTTTTGTCAGATCGGCATCAAAACTAAAGTAAAACTGGCGCACTCTTTTGTGTTCGGGAAGAAAAATCGTATTTACAAAAGCATCTTCCCCGGTGATCATGCCTTCGCCACCATATCCGACGGCTACATTGAGCCATTTCGGAATTTTGGAATCCTTGAAAAACGAATGCACATTGGCCGAAAGCCAGTACGTTTGCCCGTTATAATCCTTTAAAAGCTGCTCATTTAAAGAATTCCCCAGGGCATTTGGCCGCGCAGAAGCATAAGGTGTCGTATGAAACGAAAATTTTGGAATGATGCGCTGTTCCTTCCATAGCAGTTCCTGGGAAACGAACAATACCGTTCCAGTGGCATTTGCAGCAACATCGCCCCAGGAAGCGCCCCAGTTTGACGAATAGCCATCCATCACCTCAACCGCGGTAAGGAATGCGAATCCCAAAGTCGAACCGTAAAGCAATTGGCTTTTTCGGCTGGCTCCACTCCACTGCAAGGCTTCTTTTCCTAATTTCCCGAAATGATACGACGAAAAAACATGCCCGGCCTTGTCCATTTGCAGCCATTCGAAATTGTCATTGATGAAATGAAAATCGGATCTTGGGTAATCGGCATACCACAATTGGTTTAAACCCACCAAAACACCAGCAGATAAAGCCACTTCTGAAATCACGACCGCATTTCTCCGGGGAATGTTCAAAGAATCAGAAGGTTTCAAAAAGTCGTTTACAACACTTTGCGCCTGCAGATTTTGAAACGTCAAAACCAACAAACCAAAAATAAATATGCTTCTAAGAAGTTTCAATTAACGCTTGATTCCCTGGCTGTTGACCCAGGCAACATATTTTTTACGGTTGACTTCATGCTGCGCAGGAGTAACAGCAAATTCATGATACCCGAAATTCGTCACGCTGGCGCAGAAATAAATGTAATTGTGCTTCTCGGGATTCAAAACGGCTTCAAGCGCCGTAATATCCGGCATCGCGATAGGTCCGGGCGGCAAGCCCGCATACATATAAGTGTTGTAAGGCGAATCGGTTTCGAGGTCTTTGTACAACACGCGTTTGATGACTTGGTTGAAATCGCCTGATTTTTTCTTGACTGCGTAAATTACTGTCGGATCGGCTTCAAGCTTCATCCCGGTCGAATATCTGTTCAAATACACGCCTGCTACTTTTGGACGTTCGTCTTTTTTAACCGTTTCTTTGTGTACGATCGAAGCTAAAATAGAAGCCTGAATCGGCGTTAAATTTTGTGCTTTCGCTTTCGCAATTCTTTCATTTGTCCAGAACTTGCGATATTCTTTGGCCATGCGGTCGCGAAATTTCTTCGCATCGGTATTCCAGAAAAATTCATACGAATTCGGGATAAACATCGCAAGGACATTTTCTTCGGTGAACCCATTTTCCTTTAAAAATTCGGGATCTTTAAATGCTGTGATCAGGCTTAAGCTGTCGGCTTCAATTTGCGAACCGATTCTCCCGGCAAAATCTTCGAGTCTTTCCTGATTATTAAACGTCAAATCTACAGGGACATTCACACGAAGCGAGTTGATGATATCGTTGCTGTTCATGCCTTTTTTGATCAAAAACCTTCCGGCTTTTTCACTGCGCTGCGGATACGATTTCTTGTTCGCAACCAAATCAAAACGGTCCATGTCTTTAATATAAGGCGCGACTGCTTTTTTTACTTGTTCATAATCGGCATTTGTCGGAATGTTGACATACACCTGTTTTTGCTCAAAGTTTGTATTGCTCGCGAAAATGTCGCGGTACACCATGTAACCATAAATGATCAATGCAGAAATGATGACGACAGAAGCGATGGCGGCGATTTTTTTTATATTCAAAACGTAAATTTTAGAATTGGTTTTTGATGAGTTGGAACAGCACTTCGTCTTTGTATTTCCCATTGACGAGATTCCAGTCTTTTTTGACTCCGATTTGTTCGAACCCAAAATTAGTAAAAAGCTTTAGACTGGCTGCATTTTCAGAATCAATATTCGCGAAAAGTTGGTGCAGGTTTAAATTTTTGAAAGCATAATGAATCAGAAGTTCCAAAGCTTCAGTTCCGATTCCGGCATTCCGGTTGTCGGGATTTTTGATCAGGATGCCAATTCCGGCGCGGTTGTTCCTCGGGTCAAACTCAAAAATATCGATCAGTCCAACAGGAAGAAAAGTTCCTTTTTTACAAATTGCCAACCGCAGTTGCTTCGCTTCATAAATATCTTGCTGTGCATTTTTTAAATAATCGCGAATCAGAAAACGGCTGTACGGCGTTTGCGTGTTGCTGACTTCCCAGATGAATTCGTCATTTTCGACCGCATACACAAACTCGAGGTCTTCGGGTTCGAGCGCCCTGAGGAAAATATTTTCACCGGTTAATGTGAGCTTCATTTTGATCTACGATTTACGATATTTGATTTACGATTTTGAAGTGACTTTTGCCTTTTGCCTTTTGCCTTTTGCCTATATCTCAATTTCCCCTTTAAACACAAAAGTCGCCGGGCCTTTTAAAAAAACATCGGTAAACTTTTCATTATTTTCAGTGAATGATACTTCAAGTTTTCCGCCTTCTACATTCAGGTTTATTTTATCAGAATGTGTTTTTCCAAGTGCTTTCATCGCAATGGCAACTGCTGTAGCTCCGGTTCCGCACGATAAGGTTTCATCTTCTACGCCGCGTTCATAAGTACGAATCGAAAAGGTATTTTCATTGTCCTGATTTACGAAATTCACATTGCTTCCGGCTTTGCCATACATGTCGCTGTAGCGGATGTTTGCGCCCTGGGTTTTCACGTCAAATTCTTTAAGGTTTTCTTCCATTTGAACGTGATGCGGCGACCCGGTATCGAGGAAAACATGTTCTGCTGTAATTTCAATCGTGTCGACGTCTTTCATTTGTAAAGAAACCGTTCCGTTATCGAAAATCGTGGCGTGGTGCAAACCGTCGGTGGCGATAAATGTCGTTTCTTTTTCGATCACGTTCAGGCTTTTCGCGAATGAAACCAGGCAGCGTCCGCCATTGCCACACATCGAACTCGTGTTCCCGTCAGAATTGTAATAGACCATACGGAAATCGGTTTCGGGGTCATTTTCTAATAAGATCAATCCGTCTGCTCCTATTCCGAAACGGCGGTCGCACAATTTTGCAACGAGTGCCGTGTCTTCTTTTGGGAATTTTCCGTCGCGGTTGTCGATCATGACAAAGTCGTTCCCGGTGCCTTGGTATTTGTAAAAAGTAAGTTTCATTTTTTATTTCTGATGCACAAATGTACGAATAAATCACATAAATATTCACCGAAATTGCCCGACTAAAATCAACGCTAAACCTTTGGCATGCAGCCTCTCCCAATGAAAAGTTAATCCGTGTTAAACGGGCGTTAAACTGTTTTTTCAAAAACAATACTTTTCTAATTTTACTGTTAGAAAACAAACATCAATGTTTAACCCAATTTTTATTTAACCAATGAAAAATATTTCGAGTTTATTTTTAGTGTCATTAATGAGTGGTGCAACAACACTCGGAGCTTACAAATTATTTATAGATAATGACGGGATTTTGTCCAACCACAAAAATGTGGTGACTGTTGCGCCTGCAAATTATACCAAAAATGTCGGTCTTGGCGCTGAAACCGTCGACTTTACCGATGCCGCCGACCGAACCGTTCACTCAGTGGTTCACGTAAAAAATGTTTCCTATAGAACGGTTTCAAATCCAATGCTGGAATATTTTTACGGCTACAAAGGCGGCCAGCAGCAGGAACAGGTTGGAACCGGATCTGGCGTCATTATTTCTGAAGATGGCTATATCGTGACCAACAACCACGTTGTAAAAGATGCAAACGACATCGAAATCACGCTCAACAACAAAAAAATCTACAAAGCCAAACTCATCGGAACCGATTCTAAAATGGATATTGCGCTGTTAAAAATCGATGCTGATGAAAAACTGCCTTATACTGTTTTTGCCGATTCGGATAATGTAAAAGTGGGCGAATGGGTGCTCGCAGTCGGAAATCCATACAATTTAACTTCGACGGTAACTGCCGGAATCGTATCTGCGAAAGCGCGAAATTTAGACACGAACGGCATCCAATCGTTCATCCAGACCGATGCTGCGGTAAATCCCGGAAATTCGGGCGGTGCCTTGGTCAATACCAAAGGGGAACTTGTCGGAATCAACACGATGATTTCATCAATGACCGGTTCTTACGTCGGATATTCATTTGCAGTTCCGTCGAATATCGCAAGAAAAATCATCGAAGATATTATGGAATACGGAAATGTGCAACGCGGCATCTTAGGCGTTGAAGGCGGCGAATTGAACACCAAAGCCTCGAAAGAACTCGGAATTTCTGAAACTTCGGGCTTCTATGTAAACCGCGTTACGAAAAATTCAGGTGCTGAAAAATCAGGATTGGCCAAAGGCGACGTGATCGTAAAATTAGACAATATGCCCATTTCGACTTACTCAGAACTGGCGACTTACATCAATACCAAACGCCCGAAAGACAAAATCCAGGTGACGTATATCAGAAATGGAAAAACGTATGCCGTTCCGGTTGAACTGACCAAAAACGAATTTGTAAGCACCGAATTCAAGGGAATTGAACTCGAAAATATCGATGCTTCGGATAAGAAAAAGTTCGGGATCAGTTCAGGGGTTAGAATTCGCGAAATTACCAATGAAAACCTGGAACCTTATTATGACGAACTTAAAGGCAACATTATTCTAAGTGTAAATAACGTCAAAGCCACCGATGTCGAAACCGTTTCAAAAATTATCGGCAACAAAGATGAAAACCAAAGCGTGAGCATCGAAATGATCAATAAAGCCGGGCAACGCATCCGAATTATCATATAATATCCACCATCATTTTTTAAAAGCCATCTCAATTCGGGGTGGCTTTTTTATGTTCAATATTTAAAAAAACTGTCAACATTAAAAATGGTTACAAAAAATTACGAAATCGTTTTCGTAAAACAATTGTTATAATTACTTTTGCTGCGAATTACAAAAACCACAACACTAACTTTTTATCATTTACCAATGAGCAACACCGTATTATACGAAAAAGAAGTTTCTTTCCAGACTGACAGAAGGCGCGCCGGCGTGGAGTTTATCAAAATCATCAGTGATCTTTGGTATGACAAATCAATCGAAATGGTTTTGTTCCGAAACCAACTGATCAACCTGAATGTCAGCGACATCATCAATTTGCATGAATATGCGGGTGAATTTGTAGGCAAGCCGATTTCGGTGTTTGATTCTGTTGAAATTGCACGTGCGATCTTGTCTTTGGACTTGCCACCTGCAAAACTCGACATCGGAAAACTGACGTATGAATTCCACATGGAAGACAACAAATACGACGACGCCAAAGGTTTTGTGATCGACAAACTCAAAAATGCCAAGGATTTCAAAAACAACAAACCCAAAGATGTGGTGCTTTACGGATTTGGAAGGATCGGACGTTTGCTGGCACGCGAACTCATGTCGAAAACCGGAAAAGGAACGCAATTGCGCATGCGGGCGATTGTCACCAGGGATAAAAACGATGCAGTTTCACTTGAAAAAAGAGCGTCATTATTAAGGTACGATTCCATTCACGGTGATTTTCAGGGCTCGGTCGTTGCCGATGTTGAAAACCAGGCATTGATCATTAACGGAACGACAGTTCATGTGATTACAGCAAATGGCCCGGAAGAAATCGATTATACAAAATATGGTATTGATGATGCTTTGGTCATTGACAACACCGGCGCATTTACGACCAAAGAAGCGCTCGAAAGGCATTTGGTTTCCAAAGGTGTCGATAAAGTGTTGCTAACGGCACCCGGAAAAGGCATTCCGAACATCGTGCACGGGGTGAACCAAAAAGATTACAATCCCGATGAGATCAACATTTTCTCGGCGGCTTCGTGTACGACCAACGCGATTACACCTATTTTGAAAGCAGTCGAAGATACTTTGGGTGTTGTGAAAGGCCACCTGGAAACAATCCATGCATATACAAATGACCAGAATCTGGTAGACAATATGCATAAAAAATACCGTCGCGGCCGTGCTGCAGCGTTGAATATGGTGATCACCGAAACCGGTGCAGGAAGTGCCGTCGCAAAAGCGTTGCCAACCTTGGCCGGAAAACTGACTTCGAATGCGATTCGCGTTCCGGTTCCGAATGGTTCTTTGGTGGTTTTGAATCTTGAAGTATCCAAAGAAACTTCTGTTGCCGAAGTGAATGCGATCATGAAACAGTATGCTTTGGAAGGCGAATTGGTCGAGCAAATTAAATATTCCCTGAACAACGAACTCGTATCTTCTGATATTGTAGGAACTTCCGCACCATCAATTTATGACAGCAATGCGACGATTGTATCGGCTGACGGCAAGAATATCGTACTCTATGTTTGGTACGACAACGAGTATGGATACAGCCATCAGGTGATTCGGCTTGCAAAATACATTGCCAAAGTGAGACGCTACACTTATTATTGATAGTGATAAATTTTAACAAAAAACCGCTCTGATTGTCATTAGAGCGGTTTTTTTTATAACTTTAAGTAGCTAAATGACAAGACCATGAAAGAACCACAGCGCATTTTAGAACTATTTGAGGATTTGTACAACGGCGAGCCATGGCTTGACATTACGCTTTTTGGAACATTGCAAAATATTACTGCCGAACAGGCTGCTGAGAAGAAACATCCCGACCGGAATTCCATCTGGGAAATTACAAACCATTTGATTTTGTGGCGGCTTAGCGTACTCGATCGTGTAAAAGGCAATGTGATTGAAAGCCCTGAAACCAATTTTTTTTATCCGATTGAAGACACTTCGCCTGAAGCCTGGGCGAAAACAATCGACAACCTTGAATATTCGGAAAAAGAATGGATGGAATTCTTAAATGGGCTTCCGCCGAAAAAACTCGATGATGTGTACATCAACAACGGACTGACAAATTACGAACACATTCACGGCATCATCCAGCACGATGCGTATCATTTGGGGCAGATCGTGCTTTTGAGCAAACATTCTTATTGAACGAAAAAATCCGTTTTCACCAATGCTTTTGATGGAAACGGATTTTTTTTAGCCCTGATAGAAGCGGCATCCTTTTGTGCAGCGCAGCGGAACAAAAGATACAGCGGACAGCAGGAACAGCTCCTGAAAAAACTATACTTCCTTAGGCTTTGTCAGATAATAGACCGGAATTCCGATCAGCATGATTAAAACGCCCCAGCCGCAGGTGCTGGTTTTTGTTACCAACAATGCAATTGAAATGGCGCTCGCTACAATAATGTATAAAAATGGCAGCACCGGATAACCGAAGGCTTTGTATGGACGCTCGGCATTGGGCATTTTCCTGCGCAGGATGAAAATTCCGTAGATCGTGAGGATGTAAAAGATGAGTACGATAATGATGACAAAATCGAGCAAATCACCGTATTTTCCGGTCAAACACAAGGCCGAAGCCCAGATGCATTGTGCCCAAAGCGCCCAGGCGGGAACGCTGTGTTCGTTTAATTCGGCTGCTTTTTTAAAGAAAAGCCCGTCATTTGCCATGGTATAATACACGCGCGCACCGGCCATGATGAGTCCGTTGTTGCAGGCAAATGTCGAAATCATGATCATGATCGCGATGATTAACGTGCCGATGTTCCCAAAAATATATTCGGCTGCGACAACCGCAACACGATCGGATTTTGCCGTGGCGATTTCCTGTAGCGGCACTACGGCGAGGTACATTAAATTGGCCAAAACATAAATGACGCTGACGATAAAAGTCCCCAGAAAAAGGCTGAGACCGACATTTCTTTTCGGATTTTTGATTTCACCTGCAATGAAAGTCACGCCGTTCCAGGCATCGCTTGAAAAAAGCGAACCCACCATCGCTGCAGAAATCCCGGTGATCAAAGCCGTTCCGGAGATGGGAAGCCACGAACTGCTATCGGCATGATACGATTGCGTCGCCCAAGCATTTGCCCAATTGGCATTCCACACTTCGCTGCTTGCGGCCAATGTCAATCCGAAAATAATGAGTCCGAGCAATGATAGAATTTTTATGATCGTTAAGATCGTTTGCAGGATCTTGCTGTTTTTTACGCCGCGGCTGTTCACATACGTCAGGAAAATAATCGTGATGATCGAAACGATTTGTGCCGCATTGAGCTTGAACGAACCCAATTGGTACAATATATTTTCATCGCTGACAGGCTCGTATAAATAGGCCGCGAATTTCGCAAAAGCCACACCAACAGCGGCAATCGTCCCGGTTTGGATGACAGCGAAAAAACTCCAGCCGTACAGAAATGCAGTGAGTTTTCCGTAAGCTTCTTTTAAATACACATATTGCCCGCCTGCTTTTGGGAACATCGCACTGAGTTCGCCATAGCTTACAGCGGCAATGACGGTGATCAATCCGGTTAACACCCAGATTAAGATGAGCCAGCCTGCGGAACCAATTTGGCGCACCATGTCGGAACTGACAATAAATATCCCGGATCCGATCATGGAACCAACGACGAGCATCGTTCCGTCTAACAATCCGAGTTCTCTTTTAAAATGTTCGTGTTCCTGATTTTCCATATTTGTTTGTTTTGGTGCTTTTCATTACTTTGGCCGATTGGCTAAAGATATAAAAAAAGCAATTTGTTTAAACAGTCCATATTGCATGCAAACTTGTTATTTTTTAATACTTTCGTCAAAAATGCCTGAAACGCAATTTTATGAAAACCATTTATTTTAAAGGACTCAATGAAATCCGGGCATTGGCGGCGCTTGCGGTTTTACTGCATCATTTAGAATTGTACAAAAGGCGTGTTGGGGCACAAACGCTGTTGCATACGCCATTAAAAACTTTTGTGGACGATTTGGGAAGAAATGGCGTTGCGGTTTTTTTTGTTCTCAGCGGTTTTTTGATCACTTACCTTTTACTGGCCGAAAAAGAACGGTATGCCAGAATCGACCTTAAGAAGTTTTACCTCCGCAGGATTTTGAGGATTTGGCCGTTGTATTATTTGATCGTTTTGCTTTCGTTTGCCGCTATCCCTTTCATTGCACAATATTGGGAACCTATGCGGCATGAAACCTTTTATTATGACCGGATTTTTACGTTTGGGCAAACAAACATTCATGCATTATGGCTTTTCCTGCTGTTCCTTCCCAACCTGGCTTTGCGGTTTTATGGCCCGGTTACCGGCGCCTCACAATCATGGTCCGTAGGCGTTGAAGAGCAGTTTTATTTGCTTTGGCCACAATTGCTTCAGCATATTTCTAAAAAACTGCTGCTTCCAGTTTTTATTTTTATAGCGGCTGTATATCCTTATTGTCAGCTGCCTGCGCAACTGATTTCTGCCAAGCTGGGGAAATCTGTAAAGTTCATTACCGATTTGCTGCCGATCAACTATATGGCAACCGGTGCCATTGCCGGGTTTCTATTATATTATCATCAAGACAAAATGGCTTTTCTTTTAAAAAAATGGTATTTTTTTGTATGGAACACGATCTTATTTATCGGGTTTTTGTTTGTTCCGGTAAATAAATTAATTTTTAGTACCGTGGTGGCATTGCAGATTCTTTTTATTTTACAGGAGCATTTTAAGATCAACCTCAGAAATCGATGGCTTGCAAAGATTGGCAATATTTCTTATGGCGTTTACATGTACCATCCTTTAGTCATGTTTGTGGTATTTAGCTTCATCAATGGCTTTTTCGCTATCGAAAAGAATACCTGGCCATATCATTTCTCGGTTCACATTGGGATCATCGGCATCACATTATTGGTAAGCCAGCTCTCTTATGTCTTTTTTGAGCAAAGGTTCATTGCTTTCAAAAACAAAAAATTTACGGTAATAAAAAGCGGCAGCCAAAATAAAGCAGACTAATTTTTTCACATTTGTAATTAATCAGATTAAAACTTAAGATTTTGATAAATTAATGTTGATTAATCTGACCTATTTGCAAGAATGCCCATTGCAAATTTATAAATCAAAGATTATCACTACATTTGGAATCAGCTGAATTCCAATAATATAACCAATAAGATTTCCATTTATGAAAACAAAGAACATTGTGTTTGTAACAGGCGCATTTGTAAGCAATAGCTGTTGGGACGAATGGAAAAAGTATTTTGAACAACGCGGCTACAACACCGAGGCACCAGCGTGGCCTTTCAAACATGATACTGCTGAAGCATTGAGAAACCGGCAGCCAAACGATACAGGTCTTGCAGCTTTAACACTCGACGAACTTGTAAACCATTACGCCGATATTGTAAAAAAATATCCGGAAAAACCAATCGTCATCGGGCATTCATTAGGTGGATTGATCACGCAAATCATCATAAATCGCGATTTGGCAGCGGCAGGCGTGGCCATTCATCCGGTTCCTACGCTGGGTGTTTTCCCTTATGAATTTTCATTTCTCAGGGCCGGATGGAAATCACTGGGATTGTTTACGTCTTTAAAAAAAACCTACCTGATGTCTTTTAAAGATTGGCAATATGCATTTGTAAACGGCATGCCATTGGAACAACAAAAGACAGCTTATGAAAAATTCATCATTCCGGAGTCTAAAACTGTGGCGCGGGGCGGACTTACGGATGCTGCAAAGGTAGACTACGAAAAGCCTCATGCGCCTTTATTGATTACATCGGGAAGCGACGACAATATTATTCCTGCACACCTTAACATCCGGAATTACAACCGGTATGTGCAAAACAGATCGGTGTTGGATTATAAGGAATTTGCAGGGCGAAATCATTTTGTTTTAGGCCAGTCTACATGGAAAGTGGATGCCGATTTTATTCTTGACTGGATTGAAAAACATAAGTTGTGACAATCAGCCACCACTCCCGAGATCTGTAGTTTTTTATTTTATCCGATCTATGTCCTTACGGAGGGATAAAATTTGTAAATTTAGGCGACAAATTCAGACCTAAATATGTTATCCGACACTGAACATACTTTCCAGAAAGACATAGACGACATTAGTAAAATCCATATTATACCGGGACTGCTCGAGGTAATTTGCCAGTCAATCGGAATGGGGTTTGCTGCCGTGGCGCGTGTTACCGAAGACCGGTGGATCACTTGCAGTGTAAAAGACGATATCAATTTCGGGCTTAAACCAGGTGACGAACTCGAAATCAAAACTACGATCTGCAACGAAATCAGACATGACAACAAAGCCGTTGTGATTGACCATGTTGCAAAAGACCCGATTTTTCATGACCACCATACACCGGCGATGTACGGTTTTCAGAGCTACATTTCTGTTCCCATTACCAGGAAAGACGGCACTTTTTTCGGGACACTTTGCGCTATCGATCCGCATCCGCATACTTTGAATACACCCGCAACTACGGGAATGTTTCACTTGTTTGCAGAACTGATCTCGTTTCACTTAAACGCGGTTGATGAAATCGATTCGGGCAAAACACAATTGCAGCATCAGAAAAATTTCAATGCTGAACTCGAGAAAAAAGTCAAAGAACGCACCATTCAGCTTGAAGAAAACAATATTGCTTTGGAGAAAATGAATAAGGAATTGCAGTCGTTTGCTTACATTTCGAGCCATGATTTGCAGGAGCCGCTTCGAAAAATACAGACTTTTGCATCATTGATCGCAGAAAAGGAAATTGACAGCCTGACGCCAATAGGCAAAGATTATTTCAACCGGATGCGCAACGCTGCCGAGCGTATGCAAACACTTATCAACGACCTGCTCGCCTATTCACGGGCCGATAACGACATTCGGAAATTTGAAATCACCGATCTCAAAGCAACAGTTGACAGCGTAAAAGAAGACCTTCAGGAAGAATTGCACTCTAAAAACGGCACTGTAGCAATTGGTGAAATGTGCGATGTAAACATCATTCCTTTTCAATTTCACCAACTGATTTACAACCTGATCAGCAATGCGATAAAATTTACAAAACCCGGGCAAGCGCCTTTGGTCACAATAAATAGCCAAATCGCGGAAGGGAAATTCCTAAAAAACAAAAACCTGTTGCCCAACAGTTATTATTGCCACATTACAATCTCTGATAATGGCATCGGCTTTCCACAGGAATACAACGAGAAAATCTTCGAACTTTTTCAGAGATTGCATTCCAGGACTGTTTATGACGGAACCGGCATCGGATTGGCCATTGTAAAGAAAATCGTCGACAACCACAATGGCTACATTACCGCTAAAGGCGAATTGGACAAAGGCGCTACCTTCGATATTTATCTTCCTGCAACCAGAATGTAAATTGGTTGCCTGTCGCAATCTGCCCTCAATTTGTCTGACTTTCCAATTGGAGTTGGAATATTGCTGTCGTAAATTTGATCTTTAAATCTCAAAAACTTAAGTCATCAATTATGGAACCTTCAAAAAAAATTACCGTTAAAGCAACGATACATACACGGGTAGAAAAAGTATGGAAATTCTGGTCGCAGCCCGAACACATTAAAAAATGGAACAATGCCTCACCTGACTGGCATACGCCAATAGCGGAAAACGATTTAAGAACAGGCGGGAAATTTCTTTCGAGAATGGAAGCCAAAGACGGCAGTTTCGGATTTGATTTTGAAGGCGTTTACGACGAAGTAACCGAACATCGTTATATTCACTACACTTTAGGTGATGGCAGAACCGTCAGCATCACATTTGAAAGTGATGAAAATGAAACAAAAATCACCGAAACTTTCGATCCTGAAAATCAAAATCCGGTAGAAATGCAGCAAGCCGGCTGGCAGATGATCTTAGATAATTTCAAGAAATACACTGAAGCGAATTAATTTCTAGCTCCCGGTTTTGTTCGGGAGTTTTTGTTTCCCGCTGTTTTTTGTATATTTATCCGATAAGAAAAAACAATGAGATTACGAATTGCCTTAATGTCAGATTTGCCTGATCTGCAGAAAATTTATGTCGGAACCATAGAAGAAATCTGCATCCGGGATTACGATCAGCAACAGGTTGACGTTTGGAAATCTACTGTTGAAAATACGGTAAGATGGAAAGCAATGATGAACGACCAACTGGTCATCGTCGCTGAAAAGAACAATAAAATTGTCGGTTTCGGAACGTTACGCGATGGCAATTACATTGATTTTTTCTACATCCATAAAAACTTCCAGCGCCAGGGAATCGCCCAAAATATCTTATCCCAATTGGAAACCCAGGCCAGAAAATCCGGGAATTTCAATATTACTTCCGACATCAGCATTACGGCGCGCCCTTTCTTTGAAAAGAACGGTTTCGTCATTCTTAAGGAGCAGAAAAACCTGCGAAAAGGCATTGAGCTCATCAATTACAAAATGGAAAAAAACCTGCAACAGCCATAAAACAAAAAACTCCCGAATCGCTCCGGGAGTTTTTTTAAAATTAACCTAACTAAATCTTATGCGTTGCCTGCAGCTGCGATCAGGTTTAATGCAGAACCCGCTACAAACCAGCCAATTTGGCCTTCGTTGTAGGTATGGTTTGCCAAGATCACATCTGTACTTCCGTTTTCGTGGTTGAACTCAATTGTCAACGGCACGCCCGGTGCAAAGCTTGTTAAATTCGTAATATTTATCGTATCGTTTTCCTGGATTTTATCGTAATCTGCTTCATTGGCAAATGTCAGCGCCAGCATACCTTGTTTTTTCAAATTCGTTTCGTGGATGCGGGCAAATGATTTTACCAATACGGCTTTCACGCCAAGGAAACGCGGCTCCATGGCAGCATGCTCGCGTGAAGAACCTTCTCCATAATTGTGGTCTCCCACAACAATCGTAGGAATTCCCGCCGCTTTGTAAGCACGTTGAACAGCTGGAACCGTATCGTAAACTCCTGTCAACTGGTTTTTAACCGAATTGGCTTTCTGGTTGAATGCGTTGATCGCACCAATGAGCATGTTGTTTGAAATGTTGTCCAAATGTCCGCGGAAGCGCAACCATGGCCCGGCCATTGAAATGTGGTCGGTCGTACATTTTCCAAACGCTTTGATTAACAACTTCGCACCGGTGATGTTTTTTCCGTCCCAAGGCGTGAACGGCGCAAGCAATTGCAGCCTTTCAGATGTTGGGCTCACGACCACCTGAACACCAGAACCATCAGCAGCCGGCGCCTGGAAACCTGCATCATCAACCGCAAAACCTCTTGGAGGCAATTCGTTTCCGGTTGGCTCGTCTAATTTTACTTCGATGCCATCTTCGTTAATTAATGTATCCGTTAGCGGATTAAAAGACAAATCCCCGGCGATTGCAAGTGCAGTCACCAATTCTGGCGAACCTACGAATGCCAAAGTATTCGGATTTCCGTCGGCTCGTTTCGAGAAGTTTCTGTTGAACGAGTGAACGATCGTATTTCTTTCTTCTTTTTCAGCACCTTCACGGTCCCACATTCCAATGCAAGGCCCGCAGGCATTTGCGAAAACGGTCGCCCCGATCTTCTCGAAAGTATCGATGAATCCGTCGCGCTCGATCGTATATCTTACCAATTCTGAACCCGGAGTAATGGTAAAGCTTGATTTTGTTTTTAAGTTTTTATCGGCAACCTGTTTGGCCAATGAAGCGGCGCGTGAGATATCTTCGTAAGAAGAATTTGTACACGATCCGATCAAGCCCACCTGGATTTTCAACGGCCAATCGTTTTTGATTGCTTCTTCTTTCATTTTAGAGATCGGAGTAGCCAAATCCGGTGTGAAAGGCCCGTTTAAGTAAGGTTCCAATTCAGATAAATTGATTTCAATGACCTGGTCGAAATATTGCTCCGGGTTGGCATACACTTCAGCATCTCCGGTTAAGTAAGACGCAATTTTGTTTGCTTCATCGGCCACATCGCCACGATCTGTCGAACGCAGGTAACGGTCCATCGATTCATCGTATCCGAAAGTAGAAGTCGTAGCGCCAATTTCAGCACCCATATTACAAATCGTTCCTTTTCCGGTACATGACATCGCTGTGGCACCTTCTCCGAAATATTCAACAATGGCTCCGGTTCCACCTTTTACAGTTAAGATTCCGGCCACTTTTAAGATTACATCTTTTGGAGCCGTCCAGCCCGATAATTTTCCGGTCAGTTTGACACCGATCAGTTTTGGAAATTTCAATTCCCACGCCATGCCCGACATCACGTCAACAGCATCGGCACCACCAACTCCGATGGCTACCATTCCGAGTCCGCCAGCATTTACCGTATGCGAATCCGTTCCGATCATCATTCCGCCAGGGAAAGCGTAATTTTCAAGTACGACCTGGTGGATGATTCCGGCACCCGGTTTCCAGAACCCAATTCCGTATTTGTTCGATACCGAAGAAAGGAAATCGAAAACCTCGCTGCTTTGTGATTTTGCACGGGCCAAATCGGTTACGGCGTCTACTTTTGCCTGGATCAGGTGATCGCAATGCACAGTCGTTGGCACAGCAACTTTTGGTTTTCCGGCGTGCATGAACTGCAAAAGTGCCATTTGTGCGGTAGCATCCTGGCAGGCAACCCTGTCCGGTGCAAAATCTACATAATCTTTACCACGTGTAAACGCAGTAGAAGGAAGTCCTTCCCAAAGGTGGTTGTATAGAATTTTTTCAGTTAACGTAAGCGGATGCCCGACAATTTCACGTGCTTTATCAACGCGTGTGGTCATATTCGCATACACTTTTTTAATCATTTCAATATCAAAAGCCATAATGAATAGGTTTGTTTATTTGTGTTGCAAATTTACGGAATTCCTCTTTAAATTAAACTATTTTGAATAAAACTAACGTTTCGAAACATTATTATTTCCAAAAAAGCATTTTTAGTGATTATTATTAAATAAATTTTACGTTCGGATTAAAATATTATGTTATCGTTAATTTAAACTGCTTTTATTGTCAAATTCGGAATTTCAACTGCCGATAATTATATCGTTATAGTTAAGAACCTTTCTAAATTAGGGAGTTGCACTTTAAATTGGAATTTACCATCCAAAATTAGCGGCGTGAAAACTATTGAAAATAAAAAACCCGCAATGAAGCGGGCTTGATTATTTTAGGTTTCACTTTTAGAAAAGCGAGGTGATAATTTTTTCAATTGAAATTCCTTCCGCGTCTGCTTTGTAGTTTTTCACGACACGATGCCTCAGAATTCCGGTAGCAACGGCTTTGACATCTTCAATATCCGGAGAAAATTTTCCGTTGAAAGCGGCATGTGCCTTTGCAGCCAAAATTAAGTTTTGTGAAGCTCTTGGCCCTGCGCCCCAGTCAATGTAATTTTTAATATAGTCGTTTGACAGATTGTTATCCGGACGTGTTTTGCTGACCAAAGTCACGGCATATTCGATCACATTATCTGCAACAGGAATGCGCCTGATCAAATGCTGGAAATCGATAATTTCCTGGGCCGTAAACAACGGATTTACGGTGACTTTTGCATCTGAAGTGGTGCTTTTCACCACCTGCACTTCTTCTGCAAAAGACGGATAATCCAATTTGATCGAGAACATGAAACGGTCAAGTTGCGCTTCTGGCAAAGGATAGGTTCCCTCCTGCTCGATCGGGTTTTGAGTCGCCAATACGAAATATGGCAAATCGAGTTTGTAATTGTGTCCGGCAATCGTCACCGCGCGTTCCTGCATCGCTTCAAGCAAGGCAGCCTGTGTTTTAGGCGGCGTACGGTTGATCTCATCGGCAAGGATGATATTCGAAAAAATCGGGCCTTTGATAAATTTGAATTGCCTGTTTTCGTCGAGGATTTCACTTCCAAGAATATCCGAAGGCATCAAATCAGGCGTAAACTGGATCCGTTTGAAATTCAACCCCAAAGCCTGCGCAATCGTGTTGACCATTAAGGTTTTTGCAAGTCCGGGAACGCCAACAAGCAAAGCATGTCCGCCAGAAAAAATACTCAGCAGGATTTCATCGACAACCACATCCTGGCCTACGATGATTTTAGCGATTTCTTTTTTAAGCTCGGTGCGTTTCTGAACCAGTTTTTGTATAGCGGTAACGTCAGACATATTTTTTATTTAAGATTTTGAGACTTAAAATCTAAGGTTTTTCAATTCTTAAATCTTAAATTACTTCTTGAGCCAGTTGTTGGTAAAATCGCAGTTCCTGTATTCACCGTTGATCTTGATATAAGTTTCTTTGATTTTTTCTTCAGACCATTTGGCGATGGCGCTGATTTGTTTTTCTTTCAATGCCAGATCTTTGATTTTGATGTAATCTTTAGCATAATCGGCTGTGTGCTCGTTGATCCTGTTGGTCACGGTCACGAGTTTGTATTTTTTCTTACCCGATGGCTCGACATCTAAAATAGGCTGGGAAACTTCATTGTCTTTTAGGTTTGAAACCTGTGAATACAAAGCCGGATCCATTTTAGTCAATTCGAAATGCGTATCCTGGGTTTTTGGGTTCACAAGGACACCACCATTGGTGCGGGTTTCTTTTTCGTCAGATTCGGTACGCGCTGCTTCAGCGAATGTCACTTCTTTGCTGTCAATTTTCTTTTTGATAAGCAAGGCCCTTTCTTTCGCATCTTTCAATGCCTGATCTGAAACCGTTGGCGTTAACAAAATGTGGCGCAAGTCAATTTCCTGGCCGCGTATTTTTTCAACATAAATAATATGGTATCCGAAAGTCGTTTCAAAAGGCTCGGAGATTTCTCCTTCGGCAAGGCTGAAAGCCACATCTTTAAACTCTTTCACAAATGGCGTCTTGCGGTTCATTTTGTAAAAACCGCCGGTTGCAGAGGAACCTTTGTCATCTGAATATAATACGGCTTTGGTTGCAAAACTGGCGCCTTCCTGGACTTCTTTCTTGAATTCCTTGAGCCTGTCGATTACTTTTTGCTTTTCAGCGTCGGTCACTTTTGGCTGGATGATAATTTGTGCCACTTCCATTTCGGCACCAAACACCGGCAAATCATTTGTTGGAATTTTCTTGTAGAAATTGCGCACTTCTTCGGGAGTGATTTCAACTGCATCGACAATTTTCTTCTGCATTTCAGCAGTCAGCTTGTTCAGCTTGATGATCTCAAAAAGGTCGGCGCGAAAATCTTCCTCATTGTTCTTTTTGAAGTATTTGATTACCTTATCCATAGATCCGAGTTGCTCGACCATATATGACAATTGTTCTTCAAGCTTGCCTTTTACCTCGTCGTCGGTTACCACGATACTGTCCTGGATGGCCTGGTGTGCATATAATTTATCTTCCAGCAATTTTCCCAGCATCTGGCAACGCGTGATGTCTTTCACAGAATTTCCCTGGCTGGTCATTTCAAGAAATGATTTATCAATATCCGAATCTAAAATCATGTAATCTCCGACCGTTGCGATGATGCCATCAACTTTCCGATGCATCGTACCGGCCACTTTTACAGGTTTTTTTGCTTTAACCGTGTCTTTCACTACTTCCTGTGCAGACATCAAAGACGTCATTACAAAAAGGCAAACTGCGAGCACCATTTTATTATTTATAAATTTCATATTTCCGGTCTTTAATGGCATCATCAGTGATTTCCTTTTCAAATTTTTTAATTGATTCTAACTTTCTTTTGTTTAAAATGACCTCTTTTAGCGTCGGTTTTAAATATTCGTATGGCCCGATCTGGTTTCTGTCGATGACATTTTTAATTTTCACCAGATACATCGCCGTTCCTTCGGAATATTGTATCGATTTTCCTGAAACGATATATTCGTCGCGGTTTCCCGGATTTATGAAAGGCAGTTTGGTATAAACCTGGCTCATATCGGCCCAGACCGAATCGTTGAACGCAAAGCTTTTGAACTGCAATGCATAGGTATCCCAAAATTTCTTATCCGATTTCCTGTAATCGAAAAACTTGCTTTTTATCGTTTCGAACTTTGGATTGTCTTTTTCAAGATTGATGTACCGAAGCCTAACTAACGCACCGTTTGTCCTGAAATTCTCCTTATTCTCGTCATAATATTTTTTGAGCTCTTCTTCAGAAACTACCGTATCTACTGATCTGTTGACCAATTCTTCGAGATAGGCTTTGGTGTAAAGATCAATTTTATATTGTTTGATCAATTCGTCAAAACCGGCTTTCTGCTCTTTTCCCAGATTTACTTCAGCCGCGCTGATGAGTAATTTTTGGGAAGCCCAGCGGTCGATAAAATTCCGAACCATCGCAATGCTGTCGGCTTTTGCCGTGCCTTTCGGAACCAGATCCTTGAGGTCTTCTTCATACAAAAATGTGTCGTTTACCCTTGCAATGGAATGCGGTTTTGCCGCTGGTGCTAAATAATTGCAGGAGTACAATGACAGGAACATCGCTGTATAAAGCAGCCTGTACATTATTTTTTCAGGTCGGATTTCACATGTGCAAAAACATCCTGGTTTATTTTTACCTTAAATTCCTGTTTGAGGTCGTCAACCCATTTTTGCTCCAGGAATTGCTGGTAATCGTTGATGCATTTTCCTTTGCATTCTTCAAGCGTTTTTGGCGCAGCGGGAAGTACTTTATTGATTTTGGTTACAAAGTAATATTCGCCTTCTTTGGTGATTTCTGAAACTCCGGTTTCGAATTTGGTGTTTTTTGGAAGCGCTTCGTTGCCTTCTTCAAACGTACCTACATTGGTCATTACAGAAACTTTATCTTTCGTATTTAGCTTTTCTTTGATCTGATCCACAGTACTGTTTTGTTTCAGCATTTTTTGTGCTTTTTTGATCACATCCATGTTTGTAGAAGAGGCAATGATGGCATCTGCCCTGTTCTTCCACATGTAATTCATTTTTTGGGAGTTGTAGAAATTCTGCAAGCCCACTGTATCTGTTTTGGATTTCTCCCAAATTTCCTTTTCCATCAAATCGAAAAGCAGCAAACCGTCACGGTATTCGTCCATGATCGCAGCAAAATCAGGGAATTCTTTTTCAAGATGGCTGTCGTAATAGCTGTTTAGCTGATCGTCAACAAACGATTCATATAATTTGTCCGTCAGTTTGTTCACCGGCTTTAAAGCTTTTCCTCCGTTTTGATGTGTTTTTACGTAATTCAGGAAATCTGTTCCGGTAACGGTTTTTTCGTTGATCGAAAACAGTTTGCCGTCATACGGTTTTGTGTTTGCAGGCACTTCCCATTTTCCGTCGTAAATCGCATCTGTAACCGTTTTCGCAGTTGCCGCGTATAATTTATTATCTCTTTTTACAGGGTATTTTTTTCGAAGTTTGTCATTGAGTGAATTCGTGATCAAACGCGAACGGTCGTCTTTTCCTACTTTGGATTCCAGTTCAGGTTTCATTTCGTCAAACGTTTTTACCGGAAATTTTTCAATCAATTTTACGATATGCCATCCAAATTTACTTTGGAACGGTTCCGATACCGGATGCTCTTTTGTCAATGAAAATGCCGTATTCTCAAATTCTTCAGAACTCAGTTGCCCGGAACCGAAACGGTTTAAAACACCGCCTTTTGAAGAAGAGGATTTGTCATCAGAGAATTGTTTCGCAAGGTCTTCAAATTTTTCGCCCTGTTGCAATTTTTTGTAAATGTCCTGGATCGTGTTTTTGGATTTGTCCTTATCCACTTCGTCTGCTTTAGGATTCAGGATCATGATGTGCGCCACACTCACTTCGCCCCTGTTGTCACGAACATCGTCTACTTTGATAATGTGGTAACCGAAACGCGTCCTGATAATGTTTGAAATTTTTCCTTTTGGCGTTTTAAAAGCGGCCGATTCAAAGGCATATACCATTCTGAATGAAGAGAAATAACCCAGGTCGCCTTTGTTTTCTTTGGCCGATGGATCTTCAGAATATTGCGCAGCAAGCGCTCCAAAATCTTCCCCGTTAACCGCTTTCTGGCGAATGTCTTTGATTTTATTGTATGCTTTGAGCGTATCTTCCGGCGATGCATTTTCATCGACCTTGATCAGGATGTGCGAAGCATGCACTTCTTTGAGGGAACGCTGGTAACCTTCTTCAACAAGTTCTTTGGTGACTTTAGAATCGGTCACGTAATTTTTGGAGAGTTGCGTGCGGTAAGTAGCCAGTTCGTTTTTGTAGCTGTCGCCATTTTGAAGTCCGAGTTTGTTGGCTTTATTGATTTTAAGCTTATAACCCACGAACAATTCCAGGTATTGGGTCAGGTCTTTTTGGGATTCATCTTTAACAAGATCTAAGTTTTTGTTGTAAACCCTTTCAAATTCATCAGTATAATAGGGTTTGTCATCAATTGTAAATAAAACTTCCTTTTTTTTGTCATTTTGTGCATAACTGCCTAAACTAATGGAAAGTAATAATCCGAACAACAATTGTTTCATCTTCATTATGTTAAAAATTTCTTTTTGATTAATTAAAATTTCTGAATGCCTGGTTGGTTTTTGATGCTATTTCTTTCAATAACAGCCAACAAAAATAACAATTCGATCGCATTAAACAAGCATACGCAATACTATTAACAAAAAATTATATGCCGTAAAATATTGGGAAAAACAGCCGGTTTCAGCAGTAAAAAAAGGAGTTTTACGCAATGCCGGGATTATTTGTTGAATAAATAGTATTTTTGCAGTCCATTTATACAAAATATGAGTTTTTTAAAAGAAATAGAAAGGCGCCGCACCTTCGGGATCATCTCGCATCCCGATGCCGGAAAGACCACACTGACCGAGAAATTACTGCTTTTTGGAGGCGCAATCCAGGAAGCCGGAGCCGTTAAAAACAACAAGATCAAGAAAGGCGCGACTTCCGACTTCATGGAGATCGAGCGCCAAAGGGGAATTTCGGTTTCTACTTCAGTCTTGGCATTCAACTACAAAGACAAAAAGATAAACATTCTCGATACGCCCGGACACAAGGATTTTGCTGAGGATACTTTCCGTACGCTGACCGCCGTTGACAGTGTCATTGTCGTCATCGACGTGGCAAAAGGAGTCGAGGAACAAACCGAAAAACTGGTGGCCGTTTGCCGCATGCGCAACATCCCGATGATTGTGTTCATCAACAAACTGGACCGTGAAGGAAAAGATGCGTTTGATTTGATGGATGAAGTTGAGCAAAAACTCGGACTTACCGTTACGCCTCTAAGTTTTCCCATCGGAATGGGTTATGATTTCCAGGGCATTTACAACCTCTGGGAACAAAACATCAATTTATTTAGCGGTGACAGCCGTAAAAATATAGAGGAAACAATTGCTTTTTCAGATGTGCAAAATCCGGAGCTTGAAAAAATCATCGGGCAGAAACCCGCAGACAAACTGCGCGAAGAACTGGAACTGATTGATGAAGTGTATCCAAAATTTGACCGCGAGCAATACTTAAACGGAACCTTGCAGCCTGTCTTTTTCGGATCGGCGCTGAACAATTTTGGCGTTCGCGAATTGCTGGATTGCTTTGTTGAAATCGCTCCGGCTCCAAGGCCGAAAGAATCGGAAACGCGTTTGGTCAATCCGGCTGAAGAAAAAATGTCCGGGTTTGTATTTAAGATCCATGCGAATATGGATCCGAAACACCGCGACCGTCTGGCATTCGTAAAAATCGTTTCGGGAACTTTCGAGCGCAACAAACCTTATCTGCATGTCCGTCAAAATAAAAATTTAAAATTCTCAAGTCCGAATGCTTTCTTTGCCGAGAAAAAAGAGATCGTTGACATTTCATATCCAGGCGACATTGTTGGGTTGCACGATACCGGAAACTTTAAGATTGGCGATACGCTGACCGAAGGCGAGCAAATGAGCTTTAAGGGCATCCCGAGTTTTTCGCCTGAACATTTCAGATACATCAACAATGCCGATCCGTTAAAATCCAAACAGCTCGAAAAAGGAATCGACCAGTTGATGGACGAAGGCGTAGCACAGTTGTTTACACTCGAAATGAACAACAGGAAAGTCATCGGAACTGTTGGCGCGCTTCAATATGAGGTCATTCAATACCGGCTCGAACATGAATATGGCGCGAAATGCACGTATGAAAATTTCCCGGTACACAAAGCCTGTTGGGTAAAACCCGAAGATCCGAAAAGCGAAGAGTTTAAAGAATTCAAGCGGATCAAGCAGAAATTCCTGGCCAAGGACAAATACGGTCAACTGGTTTTTCTGGCCGATTCAGATTTTACGATCCAGATGACCCAAAGCAAATACCCACATGTGAAGTTTTTCTTTACTTCTGAATTCGAATAAAATACATATTTATAAAAGCGAAAAAGCCTTCCCTAAACGGAAGGCTTTTTTATTTGCAGTTTACCCATTTGTCTTTTGTGGCATTTTTTTATTTTGAATTTTTTGCCAAACTTTTGTGACAAATTATTTTTTTGAAAAAATTGTCACAGCATTTAAAGTAATATAAAATCTATTCTACCAATCATTTTCAAATGGACCCAATAAAAAAACCTTCCCCAATTTCTTGAGGAAGGCTTTCTTATTTTACCGGAAATCCGGTTGTCATTAAAGATTATCTCTTGATCACGCGTAGTGTTTTGACATTTGCACCTTGGGTTACAATCACGTTGTAAACTCCGGCAGCATATCTGGCACCTACTTTTTGTCCTTCAAGATCTGAAACTTCAACTTCACGGGATTCGATCAGTTTACCAAGCATATCGTAAACTTTCAAATGAACCTGCTCATCGCTTGGCGTAGTTACGCTGATGGCGAAGTCAGATGCAAATGGGTTTGGATGTGCTACAGCATTGAAAGACAATGACCCTTCAACACCAACTTCAGTTTTGGTAATTGTTCCTCCAGGAGCGAAAACTGTACAAGCATCGCTGTAAGTAGAGAACAAGTCTTTAGTCAGCGTTGCTACCCTTACAGAGTATCTTCCGCCCGGTACATAACCAGGGATCATGCTGAAAGTAAAGAAGTTTGTAGACCTGTCGATCGTCGTTGGTGAATTCTCAGGCATTTTAGTCACAATGAACCTGTACTGGGTAGCACCATTGGCACTAAGCGCAGTGATAGGTGTTGTTGCCGTAGCAGCCGTGACACCGCATGAGGTCATCGGTACCAGTGGCGTTGAAACTTCACATGGTGATCCGAATCCTGAATAAGCACCTGTGGTTTTCACTGCAGCCTCTACCATATAAGTAGCGTTGTAGTTGTAATGGTCAAGCATGGTGAATGCAAACCAGTACAAAGGCCTGTCGATCGTTTGCACCAATCCTGTACCACCTGGGGTGATATCGGTAATGCGGAAACGATATCCTGTAACATTGTTAATCGGCGTGGTAGCAACCAATGTTGTCATAGTTGCAATTCTTTGTCCACATTGTGCCGGAGAGACTGAAGCAGCCCCGCCTTCCTCAAGTACCGCTGGTGTTGATACAAAACATGGATCACCATAGTAACCAAGGTAAACCCCGTTTCTCTGAACCTGGATCTCTATCGTATACGTTGTAGCATACTCGTAAGATGGGAACATCATCATGGTGAAGTTTGGAAGCGTCCTGTCAATAACCTGTACCGTAGATCCATTCGTAGCCCTGATTCTGTAACCAGTAACCTGGTTGGTTTGAGCCAGTGTCGTAATTCCGATCAAAGAACCAATTGATGTTAATGTTGCACCACAGAATGATGGCAACAGCTTGGTTTTGATTTGGAATCCTTCGTCAAGGTTTCCGTCACAGTTGTCATCTACACCATTGTAAAGCACTTCTGCATGACCAGGATTGATCGCTGCGATATTATCGTTACAATCCGTGTTGTTTACAGAATATCCACCTGGTGGTGTTGTTGCATTAACTGCACAAACCTGCACCAGGCTTCCTGTTCCGTAATTGTCATGATCTGTATCAACATAGAATCCGAAAGAAGCATGTTTGGTGCTGTCAACGTCATCACAGTCGGTGTTATTTAAGGAATAACCTGCTGGAACCGTAGCAGCATTTGCTGAACAAGCCAGAACCAGATTTCCTGTTCCATAACCATCATGGTCAGCATCTACGTAGAAATTAAAAGCATTGGTAACATTAACAATTGCTTGCGTTTGTTTAGAACAAGTACCTATCGCCGTAGTTGCTGTGTAGGTTGTTGTAACCGACGGTTTGGCATACACAGCAACAGCACTACCTCCAGTGTACGCGGTTGTAGCCGCGGCATTGGTGTATAACCCTGTTGTCGGAGACCAAGTTATTGGAATATTTGATCCGCTGATAGATACATTATCAATGTACCAAGCATTTAAACCAAATGTTTGTCCGGTAACTGTAAACGCAATATACATCGTTGCAGAGCCTACATCGACCGTATTAAGAGTTGCAGTTTGCAATCCAGGTCCAATGTCTGCAATAACCGGGTTGGTTCCCCAAGCAGAATCGTGCCATGTTATTCCATCACTACTAGTCTGAACTTTTACAGAGTAGTTATATGCAGAGCTATACCAGTCTACATTATTATTCCATTGAAGTGTGATTGAAGTCTGACCGGCAGAATTAAACGGACCGTACTTAACCATATCTGTTACAGCTGCAGTCATACTGTTACCTGTAATTTTCACTTCATTCCCCGTACCCCCTGATAATGTGCTTGCTGTAATCGCTATAGCATCACCAGATCCAACAGTAGTCGACCATCCCGTAGGAAAAGTTGTACTAGCGTTAAAGTTTTGGGTAATTGCATTAAATGGCGTCATTCCATTAACAGTCAACAGAGTAGCTGCTGTATCGGTAACACAAATATTTGCATTTTCCGGTGTAATGGAAATTGTAGGAGGGACTGGATTAACAGTCACTGTAAGTGCAACTGTGTTTGTACAGCCAGCAGCATTGGTTGCTGTTAAAGTGTAAGGTGTAGTTACCGCTGGATTAAAGGTAAAACCTGTAGCAGCAGTTCCACTCACGCCTCCAACAGGAGACCATGTATAAGTATCAAAATTACTTAGCGGAGAAGTCACGTTGATAACTGACGTACTGGTTCCACTACACATCGCAGCGGTCGTAGCACTTAGCGTAAGTGCCGGTGGCGCAGTCACTGTTGCAATCACAGCCGTTTTTGCTGAAGAACACGGAACGGAACCTCCAAAGGTCATATTCAACCTGCTGGTTGAAAGCGTCCCTGTAGTTGAGGTTGATGAACTTCCATAATTCACAGTATTTGCTGTGGTTGTAGTGTAGTAAGTGACTGAATTCGCTGACGAATTTGCACCAGAATGTCTAACGTCAACAATGATGTTGGATGTTCCATCCCAAGTATAAGGCGTAGCAAAATTAACCGTATTTACCCCTATCGCATGTGTATATGTCGCTGGCCCATAAACCGTAGCCAGACCGGCAGTAACATAAGTAGTTGTAAGTGCTGTAAGCGCAGTTGGTGCAATGGCAACTTTAAAATCCGCATTAGTGGCAGCAGACCCCATTGTAGTAATGGTAAATGCCACCGAAGTGATATTACCCGCCCTTAACCCTGCAGCTTTTAATTCATCTGCAGTAACAAGGTACTGTGCATGGTAAGCAGAGTTGTAATTGTTAAATGCCGTTGGCGCACCAAACGATGCTGTTAACGTTGTTCCCGTACCAACGGAAGCAACTCCAACACCTGGAAATTCAGAAGCTACATAATAAGTTGTAGTCGCTGTGATTGAAGGCGTTATAAATGGCGAGCCAGTAGCTAAAGGAATTCCTCCGGCAGCAGTTGCATACCATGTCAATGCAGACCCAGCCGCTCCCGTAGCCGCAAGACTAACCGTTCCTACACCACACCTTGAACCTGGCGTCGTTGCAGTAACAGAAGGATTATTAACCCCGATTGTAACAGTGTTAGAGTCCGCTGAAACATTTCCGTTCACACAAGTTGCACGATAGAAATAACTTGCTGGCGCTGTTAAAACTGGAGTTGTATAGGTTGCTCCTGTTTGCCCTGCAATAGGACCAGAGCTATTATACCACTGAAATGAAAGACCTGTTAGTCCCGTAGAGAATCCTGTCGCAGTTAAAACTACGGACCCTGAGGTACAAACGGTGTTTTGTGATGCAGTAACCGTACCGGCAACAGGAACAGAACAAGCAGGTGGAACTGCAATGTTGACTGAATAGTCTTCAAACGAAGCAAATGTTCCAGTATAGCAAGGAGAGGATGGGCCTGAATCTTCATCAGACGCCCCAATTCTCAATCTAGTAACACCTGTAGCAGCTGTCAAAGGAACAGTGAATGATCCACTCAAAGTAGTTGGATTTGCATTGGTCGATAGTCCATAATAAACTTCTTCACCAGCATCGGTAAATACACCATTCTGATTTAAATCTATCCAAATTTTCGTTCCATAAGTGTAACCTGTTTTAAAAGTAATGCTGAAAGGAATTGCAACAGTTTGCACAACATTAGCAACCAAATTGGAATAATCTCCATAGTTATTCGTTTCTGCAACTGTTGTATTATTGATAGCACCAATAGTAACATTGGTGATACCTGTTCCATCTACAGAAGTTGGAGCTGGTTTACAGTAGTTCAGAATTGACAAACGTGCCCCCGTTGATGTTGCTGAACAAGCACCAGAAGACACTACCAATCTATAGAAATTGGTATCGCTTTGTGCTGCGCTGTTCGTTGTCAACACAGTCAGTGAAGATGTATTAATACCAGTATAAGTAACGTTTGCAGGAGTATTGTTTACAACATCTGCATAAGTTCCATTAACTGTAGTAGCATATTGCCATTTATAGGTAGCTGCCGGAGCTCCTGAAGTAGTTGCAGTTGCTGCAGTAAATACTACAGAATTTCCTGCCAACAACGTTTTGGCAACAGGATTGCTTGTTATCACAGGGTTGTTAATAATAAGCGCTGCGCTTCCTGAAGTATCTGCACTACAAGGGAATGAACTGTTTGCAACTGCACGGTAAAGATAAGTTGCGCCAGCTGGTGTAGCTGCCGTAGTTGTTACAGTTAATATTGCTGCAGTTGTGCCCGAATACGAGACACCTGCAGGTACGCCGTTTACCACTGCGGACCATGCGCCGCCATTCACCGATACTTGCCATTGATAAGAAACTGCGTCTGTTGCAACTACAGCAAAGTTTACTGACCCGCCCGAAGAACATATAATCTGATCGGCAGGACCAGCAGTTAACGCTGCACCTTTTGAAACAGTTAAAGCGACAGGATTTGACTCAGCAGAACCGATTCCTGTAACAATTACTTTGTATCTCCATCCCGTATTGGCTAATGTTAAACCAGAAAGACTTAAGGTTGGAGTTGAAACTCCACTGTAAATACCTCCATTAGAAAGTGTCTGCCAGTTATCGCCTCCGCGATCCTCTTGCCATTCGTAGTGAGTGACATCAGAAGAAGCAACTACGGTAAATGAAGCTGATCCTGTCCCTGATTCACAAATAGAAGCTGGCTCTGGCTGCGTTTCAATTCCAGTATCACCAACGAAAAGAACCGCGAGATCCGAAGTCTGAGAAGCACAAGCACCAGAAACAATCACATTGTACAATGTTAAGTTCAACTCTTCAGGCACATTAGTCAATGTTAAAGTACTTGTGTTAGTTCCGCTGTAAATTGCGTCGTTTGTTAAAGTCGTAAATGTTTCACCATCCAATGTAGATTGCCATTGGTAAGTAAGTCCAGATTGTGCTGCAGCTGCAGTTCCAGTTGCTGTCACTGAAAACGAGGTGCTTCCTCCCGTAACAACTGTCTGCGTTGCTGTGCTTGCGGAGATTGTGATTGGGTTATTAACAACAACTGCATGAGTCACTGCTGTCGAACATCCTAAATCAGTCACGGTATAAGAAATTACTGTTGTACCCGCAGAAACCGGAGTGACTACTCCTCCACTATTTACAGTAGCAACATCTAAATTAGATGAGCTCCAAACCCCTGTTGGCGTTTCGTTTTGCAGTGTAATCGTATTAGCTGCAGGCAAACAAATAGCGGATGCACCTGTGATGGCGGCGACAACCGGACTTGTTGTAACCTGAAACGGAGCAGCACTAGTTGTGGAAGAACCGTCACCGCTCTTATACAATTTAAAGAAACCTGACACAGATGATGCATCCAAAGTGACTTTTATACTTGTAGGGCTTAGCAGGGTAAATGGCGTAACTACATCATTTAATCTTACCTCAGTAACTCCTGAAAAGTTAGTTCCGGTAATTGTCACAGTTGTAGTAGCCAAATCATTGCTACATATTGCAGCTGGTGTAAAGCTTGTGATTGCTGGCGGAACAGGCAATACTCTAAAAGTATAGTCTTCTGTTTCTCCAATTTGAACTCCACCACATGCATTTACATTAGAAGAGTAATTAATGAAATCGGCTCTTACACGCATTCTGTAGTTTCCTAATGCTGTACCAACAGGTATTACTATCGTACCAATTCTAGGATTTGTAGATGTTGAAAACGGCGCAGAGTAAACACGTTCATTCGCATCATCAAAATCAAGGTCATTGTTCCAATCAATAAAGATTGAAGCTCCATAGTTTGAAATCGTTCCCGTAGCCGCATTTAGCGAAGTCATAGAAAATGACGTTGGTGTCCCTTCGTAATTCGCAACAACCTGGCTTGAGAAATTGGAGTAGCCGCTTGCCGTGTACGTACTGGCATTATTGATATTGGTTGTAGCACCAGTAGTTGAAAATGAACTGATATAATAGTTTTGTGACACTACAGTATTTGACATACAGTAACCAGTAATAAACAGATAGCTAACCCAGTCACTTTTTTCAGTTGCTGAACAAGCTGAACGTACGTGGAAATAGTAGAAAGTATCTGGATCCAAGCCAGTGGCAGTTGCGCTTGGTCCCGTTACCAAAGTGCCACTTGCAGGAGGTACATTTGCAGAAGTTACCGCCCACTCGTATCCAAGTGCAGGAGCTGAAACCGAAGGAGTCCATGAGAAAGACGCACCATTTACTGTACTTACGGATGTAACTGCTGATGGTTTAACACAGGCTGGCGCAAGATCAACCTTGATATCATCAAGTTGTAAAATATCATTGTCCGCATCAGAATATACATTAAATCCAAAATAATAAGTTCCATCTGCAGACGGCGTAAATATTATCTCATCGTTTAGATTACTGGCAGTAATACTTGTATAGTTTACCAGCGTATTTGTCATTCCTGCTACCGTAGCAGCAGTACCGTATGCAACTTTCATCTTTTCTGGAAACAAAGCGCCGCCATCATTCCCATATTTATAAGAAATGGCGTATGCCGTATTTGCTGTTAAATGTACACCTGCCGTAAAGAACCACGCATTGGCATTGGAAGATGAACTGTAACTGTATAAAAGATATTTGCCTTGCGAGGCTGGGAATACAGGTCCTGTGTAAGCAGAAGCCAGTCCAGTTACCCAGGCATTACCTGAACCAGGGTTAATCGCAGTAGTACATGCAGGCATACCAGGGACAGTTGCGCTGGAGAAATCCTGTATATAAGGAACTTCGTAAATCGGGCATGGAGTCGTAAATGAAGCAGACTCTACCCAAGTACTAAAGTCTGAATTCGTACAGTGTGCGCGAACATAAGCTTTAAAAGTAGTAATTCCCGGCAAAGTTGAAACTGTTGCTGTAACCACACCGGCTGCAGTAGTTCCACTAGCCGAAAGGCCTGTAGCGCCACTTCCTGCAGCACCTGATGTTCTGATTTCATATTCATACCCATTTACTGGAGCTGATGTCGATGCAACCCATGAAATGGTAGTATTTGGTCCTGATGAAGAAGTAGTAACGGCACCTGTCGGGAAACAACTAGGTGGTGCCACAACATTAAACGTGTAGTCTTCATATTCTCCGTTGGAAGCAGGACCACAAGGCGTGTTCGTTCCCGACCAGTTGTTGGAAACCCTCATACGGTACGAACCAATCGGAGTGCCGGCAGGAACTGTATAAGAAAGTGAGAATGTAGAAGCATACGTTGTAGTCGCTGCAACTGTTTCACCCGGATCGTTAAAATCAAAATCTTTGTTATAATCTATCCATATGTAGAATAAGTTAGTACCTGTAGATGGAGTCAATGCGAAATTGATCACACCTCCCGCATATTGTGATGCAGATAAAGTTGCTGAATAATCACCATAGCCTGCAGCGCTTGCTGTAGTTGTGTTTGAGATGTTCGTTGCTCCACCTGTGGTAACAACTTTTGTAAGGTAATATACGGTTGATCCTGCAGGGATACAATATCCTGTATAGAAAGTTGTCGAAACCCACGTACTGTAATCCGAACCCGCGCAGTGGCTTCTTACATAAAGCGTATATGCCGTATTTGGTGTAAGTGCAATTGCGTTGGCAGTAACTACTCCCGCAGCTGTAGTTCCTGAAGTCGTAAGACCTGTAGTTCCACTGCCTGCAGCACCTGAAGTACGAATTTCCCATTCATATCCAGAGGCCGGCGCAGAAGCTGAAGCAGTCCATGCAAAATTAGCCGTTGTTGCTGTAAGTGCAGTAACATTCAAACCTGTTACAGCAAAACAACTTGGAGTCAACTCCAGTTTTACGTCTGTAATGTGGAAATCATAATCTGGCGTATCATCGGTTGGCCTGTCAATCGCCTGAAAAGCGATCTGAACACTTTGCCCAATATACGTTGAAGGAATGTCAACTGTGAAATCTTTAAGAGTATTAGACAGAGTTGTCGTATTAGACGCTTCAAAGGTATAAAGTGTAGTCCATGTACTTCCACAGTTTGTAGAAATCAATACATTAACCTTATCATCAGTACCTTGCATTCCACCAGAAGCATCTACAGCTGTTGAAGCGAATTCTGTAATTGCAGCCTTGAAAGTAACTCTTCCTGCAGCAGTCAATGGTGCTTTTGGACTGATAATCCAATCGTTATGTGAAACATCATAAAGATTTACTTTTGCAGTCGAGAATCCGCCGAGTGTAGTATTGGTCCACCCGGAATCCTGCTCGATAGGACTTTGCGTTGTAGTAGCCGCTTTGGCTTCATACCATCCTGGGAATACCGAAGACAGGTTTGAACCTGTAAAACCTGTAAAGTTTATTGCAGCCGGCAGGGTAGTCGTTATTGCCGCAGGAATTCCTGTGGCTACGTTTGTTCCTGTAGTGGTATTATAATAATAATCATATGGCCCTGATCCGCAACGGTTGTAGTCATAGACTTTTATATTATAAGTTGTCCCGCAAAGAAGCCCAGAAACAGAGACTGTTGTACCTGTACCATCATAAATGATTTGCTGCCCTGTTCCTGCGTAAACAGTATTGGCTGTAAGTGCCGCAGTATTTCCGTTTACCGGATCTACGATTGGCGCATTGCTGATCACAACCATTCTTCTGCCTCCGTTTCCGGCAGTCCAGCTGGCTGATCCAGTTGTAGGCCCAAAAGTAACTGTTAAAGCAGTAGCTTGTGTAGCAGGTGCAACCTGCGATGAAACAGTCGCTGCATTAGAATACCCTACCAATCCTGAATTGCTGCAAATGTAGCTCAAACGGTATTGGATAGAGGATCCTGCATATGCTGGCGGTGTATATACAGCGGTTGTAGCCCCTGTGCCACCCACAACAGAAACCCAGTTAATACCTGCGTCTGTTGATTGTTGCCATTGAAAAGTAAGACCTGTAACTCCTGTTGTGTAACCTGTTGCTGTTATGCTTCCCGGAGTAGCTCCGTTACAAACAACAAAACTGGTAGGTGCAACCGTACCCGCTGAAGGCGTTCCGGCACAAACCTGGGCAATATCTGCATTCGCAGCCCCAAGATACAATGCGCCCGCAGTAAGCTGCGCAACCGTCATTACTCTTTGCACACTTGGCGTAGCCAAACCTGCTTGTTGGGTTCCCCCTGCAGCAGCCGATTCGAGTAATACGCGCCCGTTTCCATTAAGGCCAACATACGCCCCTGTACCAAACAATAACACTTCATTGCTTGTTGCTGCATAAGCTGAACCTTCTGTTGAAAATGTCCAGTTTGCATCGTAACGTTTTTCAATTGTATAAGCACCATCAGCAATTGACACTGTCGACAATGTAGCAGCATCAACATAAGTACAAGACAATTGTCCTGCCGCCAAAGCTGTACCTCTTTCGATAAATGCCGCACGGTTCTGACCGGTTGCACTTATAAAAGGATAACGGCTTGTAGCGTTTGTTGCCGTAGGCTCAGCACCTGCAGTTACTGCAGAACCTGTTCCTGACGCGGTCCAATATCTGTTGAATTTACCATTGGTGAAACCATTCCCTGCAGTGAAATTAAGTGTCCCTGCCGCTGTTATTGAAGTTCCTAAAGTGAGTTTATTAGAAGCGCCCAAAGCCACTTTACCTGAAGTAAAATTCAGCGTTGCGACATTCATATTTGAAGCATTCCAGTTGATGTTTGGAATTGAAGCGTTCGTATTATTAAATGTAAGTGTACCAATTAAATTAGAGGTAAAAGTACCTGAACCGCCAACAGTCTGTACTGCCGTACCATTCAAAACGAGCACACCCGTACCAACTGAAAAAGTCATAGTACCGTTATTGACAATACTTCCGCCGATATTCAAGGTTTTACCTGTAGTACCGCTAAATACATTAAAGGTTCCACCTGCGTTTACTGCAAGATTTCCTGTTAATGCAAAGCTTGAAGGTGTTGTCCCAAAAGCAAGCGTTCCTGAGGTTCCCCCGCCAATGGTAAGGTTGTTTGCTCCCTGACCTGTTGCGTCAATTGTCACAACATGCCCATCTGCAATAGTCACACTGTCATAAACAGTAGGGACAACTCCGCCTACCCATGTAGCTGCCGCAGACCAGTTTCCTGTTGCATTAGACACAAAATTCCCTGGAGCACTTGTAATTTGTGATCCGGTAAGCCCTGTTGAACCCCTTCCTTCATTAAGTGCCTGGATTTTGTAGTAATAAGTGGTTGAAGGCACAAGACCTGTCTGAGCCGACAGATAAGCAGTTCCTGTTGTCGCAACAGATGTACTTGTTACCGTTGCTGAAACCACATTTAAAGTAAAAGCCGCATCTGTAGCGCGGGTAACCAGATACTTAAGCTCTGTAGTTGAATTGTCAACCCAATTCAGAGTCGTTGTAGTGCTTCCTACCGATGTATAAGTCAAATTGATTGGATCTGTCGGCGCCGCAGGAGGCGTAAATCGATAATATCTCCTGCTTCCATCTCCCAATGATGTGAGGTCTGCAATTGCACCTACCGCCGCTACAGCCGGATTCGCCGCATACGGACTTGTAGTAGAGACCGAATGGGTCGCATAGAGTACGCTTGCAAAACTTCCCGTGGTTGAACCAGTGTAGAATCCTATAGATGCTGAACGGTCAGTCGTCGACGCAATATTTGTGGACGACATTGTACCGTATACATATTCAACAGTACCGGATTCATACAATCTCATTTGAAAAGTTGACGTTCCCGCTGCTCCAGGACTCGTATAAAAAAGTTGCATATCTTTAAACTCGACAACAAGAACCCTGTTTGGGGCAGTCCCGAAAACCTTTGAATGGATTTTCCCGGTTGTTGTACCAGTACGCATATCTGCATTAAAGGCAGCCAGTCTTGGCGATGTTGCCGTTCCACCCGCAATAGTATAGACATTGGTGCCAACATTAGTACTCCCGAGTTGTAAGATTCCATCTTCCTGTACGGAATACTGGGTAAACTTAGCTCCCATCAAATAAAAGTCAAAGCCAATGGTTTGCACACCAGAGGCATTTGCATCCAAACCGGCAGCAACCAGCGTAGTAGTACCTGTACTCATATCAATAACATTGCTATTGATATCAGTAGCCAGAGAACCATTGTTATTGGTCGCAAAAGCATAATTGGCCGTACTCTGCGCTATCGCCGCCTGGCCAGTGACCAAGTATAAACAGAGCAGAAGCAAAACCAGCCACGAATTACTCGCGGACTTGCCGGAACGCGTTGGCGGTGAACCAACAACATCCCCGACATCTTTTCTGAGCCAGGCATCCCTGCCAAGACTCAAAGAATTGTAGTTTCTAATCATAATAAAAAAATTGGGTTAAAATAATAGGTCAATGTATAAAAAAGTTAAGAATTCGTTAAGATAAAAATGACAAAATCGTTAAAAGACAATATTAACCGATAAACGGCTAGCTTAATAAATTTTAAAGTTAAAGATATGTAAATCACAGTCCCAAACATCTGTGCCTGAGCCAAAAAAACCCCTTTCAAAACCGAAAGGGGTTAAGTATAAAATGCATATGAGTTTAAAAGATAATTTTCTTGGTGACTGTAATGCCATCAACAGATGTAATTTTCACAAGCAGCATTTGTTTTGCAGCCGATAAATTCGATATCACAGCAGCAGTACTGTTAATATTACCTCTAAAAAGAAGCTCACTTCCTTTTACGTCATAAATCTTAACTGAGGCCATAATGATTCCTGTTGTTTTTAAATTGATACCATTTTGGTCTTTATAAACCACGATCGTATTTTCGTCAAATGCAGTGTCATGTGTCGCGAGTGCGTTATTCACATACTTCAGCTCGAAACGATTATTAAACGTGCCAGGCTCAGTAACAAATGAATAGGAACCTGAAGTCAGATCATGCGTAATTGAGAGCAGTCTGTCTTCCAGATATACTTTTTGTTCGCCGGATTCAAACAAACCATCTTTCAGGGCCAATTTGATTTCATAGCTCCCCGCTGTTGTTGCACGATAGCCCACCGGCACCACGTCCGTGTTTACAAATGGTAGTGCACGTCCTTGAGTCGTGAGGTTTTTACCATTATTGACTGTATAGAAACTTACAGGATTGCCAGATTCCATAACTTCACAGTCGTAGCCTCTCTCATAACCATTCGTTGCACCTTCAACGTAACCCACCAAAAGCTGTTTAAATGACTGATCGCTGGAAAATTCAAGCCACAAACGGTTTTTCTCAGGTTCACTTTCCGCATCCGCAGTCTTATAGAAATTCTGGTTATTGGTACCCCCTACACGCATCGTATTTTTAAATACAACATTGGTATACCCAGTCCCTATAATCGAAGCCATGAAAGCCTGTCCGGCAGCAATATATTTGGTAGGCACACTCGTATTTCCACCAAGAGCTGCGGCGGCAGTAGTTGTGCCTGTGCCTCCGGTGTAATTGTAAGTCGCATAATCCGAGTTGGTGTAAGCCTGATTGGCGATGCCAGTATTATGTGTCCAATAATAGAATGTGGTTCCTCCACCAAGTGATGCGGCATTGTCCGGATCTTTCATCAGCTTTTCAGCATCCAATGCACTTGGGTATGGATTCCCAAGAAGGTTGGCGTTTTTAGACGGATCACCAGGATTTACATATACACTGTTAGGTAATGTGGTAATAGTCCCATTATTTGGTATCCCGGAAAAAGGAGCAGTATGTATCCCTCCGCCAACAGGAATATCTGTTCCAGCCCTGACAATATATCCTTTTCCTGGAGTCATAATTGCAGAAGAAGGCGTAGCAATTACAGACCAGGCATAAGATACAGGATCCCATGTCATATATTTGTCGAATCTTGTAGCAGGTGAAAGCAGTGCCAATGTTTGACCCTGTACTGGTGATGACCAGTAGGTATAATCATACGGGTACATGGTTTGTGAATTCCTTCTATACAACACGGACCCTGTATTTACTGCAGCGGCGTCAATTTGCAACAAACTCGAATTGTTGTTAAACGTCATAGAACCACCTGTAATATATACTCCATGTTCAATGTTCACAGTAATACCAGGGCTTACTGTTATAATTCCGCTTTGTACAACTACTGCACAAGCATTTAAGTCGGCACTGATTGTTGCTGAGCCATTAAAGACAGCCATTTTTGTCGCGTCAGGAGCCAGATTAGACCAAACAGACCCATTCCATATTGTTGAAGGAACAGTCACCTTTACAATGTTTGAATTTTTAACTCCACATCCGTTGACGACTGCCCGAAACCAACGATCGCCTGTCATAACACCAATTGCAGCCGTTATCTGAGCAGGCGTAAGCGAAGTAGTTGTCGCCGCAATGTCGATGGGACTAGTAAAAGACGCAGTAGTTGCATACTGCCATTTTGTTACTGTTGCTCCTCCCGGAATCCCAACAACTATACTTTGCGTTGCAATTCCGCTGCAGGCAGATTGATCTAATGGGGTTGGCTCGGTAGTAATTATAGGAGTAACTGTAACAGTAGCTGTAGTGGTTGCTGTACATCCGGATCCGCCTGGAGTTGTAACGGTAGCAGTATAAACCTGCGTCGTTGCCGGGCTTGCGTAAACAATTTTGCTTCCGGATCCTGCCGTATAAGGTGTGGCGGCGCCAGCATCAAGGTACAATCCTGTCGCAGGAGTCCAGACTACTGAGGAAGCAGCGCTACCGGTAATCAAAACGTTGTCTATAGCCCATCCGTAATCAAAAGTACCCTGATAGCGGAATCTGATTACAATATTATTCAATCCGGCAAAAGCCGTAAGATCTATAGTACGATTGACGAATGCCCTCGGCCCGCCAGTTGTTGTACTAATTGTATATAAAACATCCCCAGGCAGATAAGTCACACCACCATCCCTTGAAACCTCGACAGTCCCAGATTCAGGCCCATTCCAACGCAGGTAGTATTGCCAAAAACTTAGTGACACGGTAGAAAAGCCTGTAAGATCGATAACCGGGGAGACCAGTGAACTGTTAGTTATTGTTCCTGACCCCTGATAATCACTATTAACCGCAGCAAATCCGGTATTGTCGTTACTATGAATTACATAATTGAATACATTATCACCATCATCATATAAAAACCAGTTTCCATCATCAACGAAACCTCCTGAACCGGCATTAGCCGCAGTCCATCCACCGGCGCCGGTATTAAAATCTTCTTTCAATACCAAAACACCATTTACTATCCCGCCAGTTGACGTGAGCATTTGCGCCGACTGACCCTGGCAGATTGTAGCGGTTGAAGGAGTTACAACAACGGGAGTCGGTGCCTCATTGATTTTAACCTCAAACTTTACCGTATTGGTTTCGAAAGTAGATGTATTAAGTCCGGTTAATGTGTAGACGGTACCCGAAGTTGGCGTAAATGTAAAGTTTGGTGCTGTTCCGGTAACTCCTGAAGGCGACCATGAATAATTGTTATAATTTCCAAGAGTCGCGCCTGTGATCGATACGGTAGTTGAAAGACCGGCACATATCGTTTCAAGATTAGATGTAAGCGCCAAAGCAGGCGCAGCATTTTTAATGTTGATACTATAGTCTTCCGCTTCTCCATAACCGGCGGTGTTACACGCCGTACTGTACTGGTTAAACCTTTTCATAACCCGCATCGTAGTGTATCCCAACAATGCGCCAGTAGGAATTGTAATATTCCCTGTTACTGCACAATTTGCACAATTGCGTATGAATCCCAATTGGAACTCCTCAGCGGCTGTAAAAGTACCACTATGGTCAAAATCAATAAATACATTAATATAGGTTGAAAAACTACCGTCTGTATTTCCGTAAACTGTAATTGGGTATGTCGAGCCGCGGCTGACAGTTGTAGAAATCGTTTTATAATCGCTGTATTTTGCGCCTCCAATACTACATGACGACGAATTGTCAATTGCATTAAATATTACCCGGCAAATTGGCTCCGCGCCGTCAGAATAATTTGGCGTACAATAGGTTAACAGTACCGGAGCTGTATCTGTGTGGAATGTCGGTGCGGCCGCCCATCCACTTGTATCTCCGTTTCCGCAATTGGATCGTACCCACCAATAATAAGTCGTATTGGCAAGAAGCCCAGAAAGCGCTGCACTCGTGACGCCCGTCGCTGTGTTAAAAATTGGCGTAGGGTTTGAAGGCAGTATGCCTGTCGTGTTAAAGTAATACTGGAAACCACTAGCAGGCGGCGTCGCAGGGGAGGTCCATCCGATTGTAGCTGTGTAAGCGGTGATGCCTCCTGATATTAAGCTTGTAGGTGTTAAACATGTTGATTCAGACACCGAAATATCATCCAACAAAGTGGTTGCATTACCGGCAAGGGTTGTATCCAGAAAACCTAAATAGTAAACTCCTGAAACCGGAACAGTAAAATTGATCACGTTTGTATATGGCCCACCCCTGAAATTCGCGTGCGTCGCTAGCACGTTTGTCATTGCTGCGTCAAAAGGTTTTGTACCATACGCCAGCTTGAGATTTTGCGCCGTAAATGACAATTCTGCGGAAGCAGCATAAGTGTATTGAACCCTGTATGATTTTGTACTGTCTAAATACAAACCTTCAGGAAAGTAACCCGATTCTGCTGCCGGATCGCCGGTAGGATTTCCCTTGATACGGGCGTGCCTTGTTGCAAATCCCCAATTGTTTGGCGTAGACGGATCTGCAATATACCATTGCCCACTACCTGTATTGGTAGCGCCAGTAACGTCAATATAGTTACACGATGGTGCAACAAAACCCAGTGGTGAACTGTTAAAGTTCTGTGTATAAGGTGTCGGGATTGGAGTATATGGAGGGCATAAAGTAGTGAATATGCCGGGTACCGACCATCCACTGTCGCCTGCACATTTCGACCTTACATATATATAGTATGTTGTACTTGGATTTAAGACAGTCGCAACAACTGCAGATGTTACTCCTGCCCCAACAGTTCCTGTAGGAAAAGTAGTTGATACCGGAAATCCTCCGGTATTATTCATATTAGCTGGAGCACTAGTAGTCACTAAATAATCATAACCGCCAGATGGCGCAGAAGTTGGAGCAGTCCACTGTATTGTCGCCCCGTTATAACTGACATTGATTGGCTGCGCCAGTGGATTTTTCGGTGCAAAGCATGTTGGCGGCGTGAATGTGAAAGTATGAACTTTAGCTATGCTTCGGTTGGTATTGGTTCTCGTAACCACCATATCTGAAGTATTTGTCGTATTCACAGTTCCTCTTGGAAGCCCGGAATCTGACCAAATCGTTGCGGTCGAGCTGGCGGCAGGACCAAACACCTTGTTGTTAAAATCACTGTTATTCAATCCTCTCAAACCGATTTGCCCATATTGTGAAGCAACAGCGGCAGCAATTACTGTTACAGCATTGTATTTTAATTCAACTACTCCCGATTCATTTAAAATGATCTGCATGTTATACGTACCTCCAGAAGTTCCGGTTCCTCTTACAGCTATGTACTGTATTGTAAACGTTTGATTTGGGGAAGTTCCTTGTCTCAGATACGTTACCGCTGAAGTGTTACTAAACAAATTACGGCCATATACAGCAATGGCACCTTCATAAGTTGCCGCACTTGATAATGGAAAATACTCTGTAGGCGAAGGTGCCGATCCAAAAGTGATAAATCCATTTGTAGAGACGTAACATTGGGTATAATTTTTTCCATTAAAATTAAATGGAAAACCAATGGTAATAGCACCAGAAACAGCATCATCCCAATTATTTGTAAATAAATCTGTCCCGCCTATAGTTGTATAACCAGGTGTTACGACGCTTGTCGTTGGCACATACGAACTTACCTGCCCCTGAGAATTCCAGGCTGCAAGCAGTACTATAATAAGGAAGGATTTTTTTAGAAACACGAACGCATTACTTTTTTCTGCAGGGCCACAAAAAAGTGAAAGTAATTGTTTAATCATAAGGTAATTTTTTAGAAATGGTGGGTAAATGGCATTTAAAAAACCAGTTGAACACGCTGGTTTTCATTTTTTTAACAATTTAGCGTCGATAATTTAATCCCAACGGGGGGCTAAATTTACACTAAAACTTTATATGAAATAATTTATACCGTTAAAATATGTAGTTTATCGATTAAATACAAAAAACATCGACTAACTCCCTATTTTTCAACACTATTGACAATCTGAAACTGGAAATCAAAGTATTATAGTTCAAGCTTTAACAACAGTCACAGCAACCAAAATTAATAATTTTTTAAAGTTAAAAAAGCGTAAGATCATAATCTTATTAACACGAACCGCCACAAACGGCATTACAGTTAACAGAACATCCGTTAAACAGCACCATTGCTGTTTGTCGACACTTAACATTTAATAAACTGTTGTTGAAAACTATTTGTTAATTTCAAATATAATAGAATGTTAAGCTTATGTGAAATTTTTTCGTTGAACTGCGGTTAAAAACGTTTAAAAGAAAATGCCTACAAATCGGTTAGTGCTTCTTTCCATACGCTACGTATTTTGAGCTTTGTTTATTGCCTCAAGCTTCAGATACAATTCATGACAGCCGTCGAGCATTTCAAATTCACTCAAAGGCAATAACTGATCGATAATTTCCAGCAAACTTGCAACATGGCTGCCCGGGTCTATCACTTCACCTGAATTCTGTGAGCCGTCATTATACATCGTATGCAGTGCAATTTTCATCAGGTCACTGATGACAAAACCCAAATTGGAATAGCTGTAAAATTCCAGCCTCGCCTGAAAAATTTCCGGCTTCCAGTTGTGTGGCATCAGTGTCCTGAAATAGGCAACTCTGGTCAAATCATCAGCGAATTTTTGAACGTCGGCATTAAGGTCAATACGATCGGGCTCGGCTGTTGTCGTTTCCGCATTGCTGCCTGGCGCATCCAATATCACTTTAGCTTCGTCTTTGCCTTTTGACTTACACTTCGCAATAATTTCCTTAAACAATTGATAAGCCTCCTTTTTCATCAGTTCCGTTTTTTCAGTCGCAAGGGCAATTGCCTCGGCTGTAAACTCATGCTTATGGTCGTAACGGACAACCTTACACGAATTGTCCAGCTGTACCAACGCCTCCCATTCTTCCGCATTTTCAGGATCAAAAAGTTTCCCAAAGTAGGGTGCACAATCTGCAACATGCTGTTGTTGTTCCGCCAGGCTTTCATTTGTAAAAGTATCACCCGTTGTCAGCCACGACACTATAAAATAGGTGGACTGCAACGTCTGGTGCAGGTGGAACGCCGCTTCGGCAAGCTTCCCGTAACGGCTGTAAAAGGTAACATGCCGGAAAAACCCTGCGGCCTCCACGTGTTGGTTGTCATAAAATACAGTGGCTTTCCTGAGCCGCTTCTTGATGTCTGGATCTTTAATGCTAAAAATCCTGTTGTCGGGATCCGAACAATACACCAATTCATCGGCTGTGGCGTGGCGCATAAAGAACGGACTGCCTTCTTTCCAAAGACATTCTGCCCACCAGTACTCAAAAAGCGTAAATGAAAAGTTAGGTAAGGATTCGAACAGCCTCGCCACCAGAGGATAAACTGTGCTTGACTCCTCTTCACAGTATTCCGAAAGGAACAGCGTAACAATAGTCTTATCTGTTAAATCACTGTTCGTCGAAACGTAAACCGAATGCAAGGGCAGGAATTCCAGCAACGTCGTTACCGTTTTTAATAAAAGTGCATGCTCCGGATGGTTTTCAGGTATTGTAATTGCATTTTCCATGGGTTGTAAAATTTAAGATGGGTTGTTTTTTAATTTGTTATCATTCACGGTTTGTAGGCCTTCACTTTTAAGCCGCGCCAGTTCCTTATCAGCCAGTTCACTGGCAAGCCTCATAAATTCACCACACCTGCCGGAAAGAAAATCCATATCGGTATAATTTACCTCCCATTCATAATGAAAGCGCATCGAACTGGGATGCGTACTGATCATCTTAAAAAGCCGTTTGTCTTCTTCACTTGCCCTCGGGAAGAACTGGTTGGGCAGTGACGTAAAAAAACCGCACAGGTCAATAAGAAAACCCAGCGAAAAGTAATTGGGCGTATACCCCAGAAATACGCGGATCAAACCGAGGCAGGTATGCTCTACTGCGAGGTTCAGCATCACCTGGTCAATGGTCGAAACATTGCGGGACAGCCTTTCAAAATGGGCATCTAAAAAACAGTTGCCAATCGTTTTGCGTTCGCCCATGAATATTTCGGCAAAGGAAAGGTTGCGCACTCCGGCATCCTTTGAATGCAACGGGCGCCGGAAACCTTCTTTCCCGTAAAGCAATTCCCCGTTGGCGACCACACTGCTGAAAAAGCAAAGCTGGTCTCCGGCAGCCCTTTTTAGGGAATCCGTTTTGTGCACAAGCAACACCGCGGCAAACCGCTGATCCGTTTTGCTGCTGATGATGCTGCTCAGGTCGGCCGATGCGTTGGCCCTCGTTGATGTGGTCAGCACTAAAAGATACAACCGGCTTTGCTGAAAGTTTCCTTTTGAATGGCCGATCGCTAGCTTTTCGGTGTGCTCAACTTCTTTCTTTCCAAAACAATAAACGGCATCTGTCGGAATGAAATCCCTGATGATCTGACAGACCCCCTCCAGATCGATAGCTGACGCTCCAATATTTCCTGGTTGCGTAGCCAACATTGGCGCTGTATTACCTGCTCCTACAATGTCTTCCCTGTAGGATATCTTTTCTGTACATTCTGCCACCATCTGATCAAACATTTTTTGAACCTCATCTTTCAGCCGTGCCACTTTTTCCTGAAGTTTGTCGAGATTTGGCAGTTTCACATTGTGCACCTGCTTTCTTTTATAACTCCAATAGCATTCGTCCAACTTTTCAAGCAAATCGCTTTCCTCCTCCTGCCCGATCTGGAAAAGATTGCTTAAGGATGGGGCGAACTTACTTAAATGCAGCTGCTGTGCGCCAATGCTTTTAGCCGCATACGGCTTGCCCATAATGAAATGGGTTGCCGTTTTATACAGCAGCTGCATCGCTTTATGGATGGTAAAAGCGGCTTCAAGATCATTTTGATATTCAATACTGCGGGAAACATCGAGTAAACAGACGTCCACTTTATTCATGCGTTTTTTAAAGTGCTTGGCAGCGCGCCGTACCAGTTTGCTTACCGTAGCTTCTTCGGGATAAAAAGCATGGTTAGCGGACGGATTGGCATAGGCAAGCTCGCCAAGCGTGCAATGCCGTAAAAGGAACAGGTTTCCTTTTCGCAGGGCATCTTCTGCGTAATCGCAGGACAGGATCTGGAAGGCGATTTCCGGGTAGGGTTTGAAGACGCGGTCTGCCACGGCAAACAAGTCGCCTTCGATCTGCCTGCTGTCGCGATGCGTAAAAATCGAAAAAATAATTTCAGGCCCGCCCACTGTATTGTCCAGAGAATAATAAACGGAATCTGCATTGATAAAATCTAAAAGCTCATTGGTAATCAGCATCAGCAAGTGGGACTGCGGATGGTTTTGCGGTTTTAAAACATAATGGTCCATGGTTGTGAATTTTAAAGTAAAACATATTTGAAAATTTGTATTTTTGTTCACCTGCAAGTAAATAAGACCGGTTGATGTACCGAATCATTTTTCCCTGTATGCTACATTTTCAATAATGTTTTTTACGCGCACGGACTTTATAAGCCACTGCCCCACAAGACCATTTTGACAAAATACCAGATTAAAGCCCGAACCACCAACCAACCATTCAATACCATTTCCCCATTTTTAAAGACCGCAGCCATGCGGTCTTTTTCTTATATTAGCTGCAAATGCATTTTAACGCCTGCAGCCCCGTTGGGCGCAAACGCAGCGTAAGTAGAACGATAAACAACAATTGTATGGAAAACCAGGGCGCATCAGTGGTCATCAACCACCATATTATAGCAGGTAAACAGGAACAGTACGAAGTGTGGCTGGAAGAAATTGGCGCCATCTGTAAAAAATCAACTGGCAATATCGATTGGCAGGTCATCCGGCCCATTCCAAACCTGACTTTTAATTACACGGTAATCATCCGGTTTGATACGATTGCACATTTGAAAAACTGGATGGAATCCGAGGACCGGAAAAGACTGATTGAAAAAGCGAACAAGCTCCTTGCGAAAGACGACCAGTATTTTATTAAATCCGGATTGGATTTCCTTTTCCCGTTGGAAGACGAAAACCGGAAAGTTCCGGTCAGGTGGAAACAATACCTGGCCACCTGGTCCGGAATTTATCCGTTGTCTATACTAATTCCATTAATGGTAATCCCCATTCTGAAAAGCTTAAACGTCCCCGAAAATAAATTTATTTACTCCTTTTTCATTTCCGGGATCGTGGTATTTATCATGGTTTACCTGCTCATGCCCCATTACACCAGGCTGATCAGGAAATGGCTTTACAAATGAGGCCGATAATTTTAAGTGACCAATGTTAAATTAACATCTAAATTTGTATTTTTGAAAAGTATAAAACAAATTTTGTTGGTGTAGCCAATCATTTTCAGCTGTATTTTACATCTAAATTTGTGTTTTTTACAGTCACTGCGTTTCAACCACAATTAATACTTTTGAATTATGAACACACCATCCAAAAACCATATAGGCCGAAAAATCAGTCGCATCCGCGAATTAAAAGACATGAAACAGGAAGCTCTGGCGGCAGCACTGGGGACAAACCAACAGGCGATTTCTATGATGGAAAACAGTGAGACAATTGATGAAGAGAAGTTGAAAGAAGTGGCGAAGGCACTTGGAGTTAGTGTTGAGGCGATCAGAAATTTTACTGAAGAAGGTGTAATAAATTATTTTAACAGCTTCAATGAAGCCGTAACCAATAGTCATTTTGGCAATAATAACCATTGCACATTCAATCCTATGGATAAACTAATCGAAGCATACGAAGAAAATAAAAAGCTTTACGAAAGATTGCTGGAAGCGGAGAAAAGCAAAAACGCATAATCCTAAATAAAAGCCACTTTCATTTTAATTAATTAAGACCGCGTTGCGGTCTTTTTTTAAAATGTGCTTACAAGTGATTATACTCGTTTGTAAATAATTGTTTGAGGATAGATGTGTATATTAGCGATGTAAGCGATAATAAGTTCGCTTATAAATAAGTTAGGGGAAACCGCAGTAAAAACCGTCGTAAAATTACAACCATGAAAAACATCTTAATTTTTACAGCCTTAATATTTTCAAGTTTAACTGTTGTAAGTCAAAATAAACTCGAAAAAATGAAATCACAAACTGTCCAAGAAGGTAAAAAACTTTGGGCTTCAGAAATGGCTTCATGGTATGGAACAGATTTATTTTTGGAGAAATATAAAGACCGAGATAAAATTGGCGGTTATTTCTCGTATGTTGACAATCCAAAAAAATCAACATGCGTATTTTATGGAAAGGGTGAAGACCCAAAAATCATTGGAACAATGGTGTTTGATGGAACTTATAATATAAACACGGCAGATTATAATTTACTCGAAAGACAAATGACTGACCTTGAAAAAGAATATTATACTTTGAGAGTTAAAACTCAGAAATATATCCAAAATGATACAATTTTCAAACGCTACGAAGATACTACATTAAACTTGGTTCCTATAATTGATAAAGACGAGAAAAAAGTGTATTTGCTTACGGGATATAATGGCAGCAAAAAAATTGTTGTGTATGGAAATGATTATTTAATCACATTCGACAAAAAAAATAATATAAAAAATGCAAAAAAACTACATGCAAGTTATTTGCCTTTTGAATATGGCGAATCTGATCCTGATAAAACTTCAATTGCAGGAATTCACAATCATATAACCTTAAGCGGTGATTTAATGTCTCCAACAGATATTTGTACAACAATGTTATATGAGAAATTGACCAAATGGGAAAATTATTATGTAATTTCAGATAAATATGTTTCAATTTGGGATTGTAAAAAAGACGAATTATTTGTTATGACAAGAGAAGCTTGGGAACGAATAAATAAAGACAGTAAGAAATAGCGGCATCCCCTAACCGCCGCTTCAAGAACTTGCTGGTTTTTTGGTAATCGAATGCTTTGTTTTCACGAAGAATGTTTTATCTTGGCAGACACAACTCAGCTCCCTGGAATCGCAAATTCGTGAAGCGGCAAAACGTTAGTGTAAATTATTAAAATCAGAAGCATGAGAATACACGATTTAAAACTAGAAAATATCGGTCCATTCAGAAATTCGTCAATTCAATTTATTTCTGATGACGATAATATCGAGTTCCCACCGGTTGTGGTGATAACAGGAGAAAATGGAACCGGTAAATCTATTATTCTAGATGCGATAAGAACTATATATATGGGCGCCTTTTCAACAGTAGAAAGAGAGATCAATTCCGACAAGACATTTAAAATATCAGCCAGAATAACAATAAATAAAAATAAAACTATAAATATTCTGTCTGATAAAAAAACAGATTCTAATCAGTTTAGCAATAACGCAATGGAAATTAGTAAGCTTTTTCATGCTCAATTTGAACCAGCTTACAAAAGAGATTTTATTTTTGATTATTGGACATCAAAACTCTCCAATGATAAATTTAGCATTAGTAATATTGAGATTTTGAAACCAAAAGGTTACTTAGACGATGCCTTAAAAGGAATTCATAAGAATATTGATGTCACCCGAACTATATCATTCTTTGATTACTTAAAGGACAGCAAGGATATAAAAGAAAAAGAAATTGGTGAAGTATTATTCAATTTACTTGAAGAGATCGTAAACAGTTCTATCTCGAACGGACACTTATCTCACGTATCTAGAATTAACTTGTCACCATTGGTAAACGTTCAAGGGAAGGATATTTCATTAGATAAATTGAGTAGTGGAAATTTATATTTAATTCAAAGATATGTTAGTTTACTTCGACAAGTCTATTCAATTTGTATAAATAATGACTTCCCAATTTCTGAATATAAAAACATAGAAGGTATTTTATTGATAGACGAAGCGGAAAATCATTTGCATCCTAAATGGCAAAAAGTCTTCGTCAGTAATATTCTTAGATTCTTTCCAAGAATTCAAATAATTGTTACAACACATTCTCCATTTATAGTTTCTTCAGTTGAGAATTCTCGAGTTTATGTTTGTAACGATAAAATTGATCATTCAGAAATAACTGAGGAAACAGATTTCTACATAAATTCTCCGATTGAAGATATTCTTAGAAGTCCGTTATTTAATACCTCAAGTTTTAATGAGGATATTAGTAAGCTCATCGATGAAAGAAAAAAAGCAATCAACGATAATAACTCTGACGAAATCCAAAGAATTGAAGTTAAATTACTCGAGTTAAATCCAGAATATTTCAACTATCTAAATTTGGATAAAATATTAAAGGGGTTAAAAAAATGAGAGCGTTAACACGTCTTCCAGAGCCTTTAATTTTAGTTGAACGAGGTCAAATTTGGCTCGATTCACTATTAGCATCTGGTAAAACTAGGCCTGATTCGACAAAATATGGAAATCCAAATATTAGGCTACAACTTAATTCCATCAGTTTCCATAAATGCTATTACTGTGAGTCAAAATTGAAAGATAGATCAAGCGAAATAGATCATCATATTGAAATTTCGATTAATATTAATCTTTCATATGTGTGGAGTAATTTATATCTAGCTTGTGACAATTGTAACACTAAGCTCAATCACATAACCATTCCCATTACTCAAGCTTTAGATCCATTTACAAATTCCGATGTCGAAATATATGAAAATGTAACTTTTATAGATGAATTAATTACTGCAGTTAATGGATCTGTCTTAGGGCTAAATACAATTCAAAAATATCGCTTAGATTCTGATTTACTTGATAAAAGAAGAATTACTCAATTGAAATATTTTTATAAATTCTTAGATCAAATACGCTTAAAACAAATCGAAGATGGTGGTCGTGAGTTAACGCTCGACGAGATTACAGCGATTAATCATTTCAAACAGATTGATCAGCCTTATTCTCTTATGTTTAAAATAATTATCGGTCAAATCGCATAATTTCCACTAACCGCCGCTAACCAAAATTGCCGAGTTTTTGGTTGCCGGAAGTTACCGTTTCACGAAGAAACATTATCTTGGCAGAGAGAACTCAGTCCGCTTTTACGCGAATTCGCTTAGCGAGATAGCTTTAGTGGTAATGTTTTCGACACAAATAAACATCCAACATGAAATCAAAAGAAGAGCACAAAAAAAAGTTGAAAGAGATTTGTGATTTAGCTTTTAGCAATGGTATTAAAGCAATTGAATCAAAAGTAAAAATGTTCTCTTTACCTCACACTTGGGGTAAAGACATAATAAAATTGTTTACAGAAAAAACTCATGAAGGTTTCAAGTTAGCACAAGACTTAATAATTGAGGAAGTTCTTTACTATCAAGCACTTTTACGAGAAAAAAAACTTGAACTAAAAGAAAATCGCAGACAGAGAAACAAAGAAGCTGCAGAAACAACACAACACATTATAGATGTTATTGAACACCGGCTAAGAGCATATTTTCATATTGCAGATGGAATTGCATGGCAATTGATTGGAGGGGAAATCCATGTGTCAAGACGGCTCTATATTGGTGAATCCACAAAAACCTTAGATTCTTCAAACCTCGGCCACGCAATTAAAGTAGCTGGTGAAATAAATAAATCACCTGAAAATTTCGCTCTCCTATCTGATCTAACTCATTTTGTGCAAATTGGAGATTTATTGGTTAGAACCGATAAAAACGTTGGTATAATGGAACTTAAAGAAGGTGCGGTAAATGAAAAAATTGCTGACCTTATTAAAAAAATGCACGATCCTGAATTTCCAATGGAAGAATTGAAAAGTGAAATTTCAAGTTACGATAAAAACACAACGAAACAACTAGATAGAGTATTGCGTCAACAAGAAAGAGCTTTTCGCGCAATTGAAGTTATAAATAAAGACGAAGGTGATGATCCAAAAACAGGAGAGAAAATAACTGTTTCAACACCTAAAAATCCTACAATCACTTATTCTTCTGAATTTCAAAATCTTCACGAGAAGTTAGAGTCATCAATTTGGGCATATAATGTAATTGATAGGGCGTGCTTACATATTGGCCTCTATCGTGACGAAGGGCGAATTATGGCGGGTTTTACGATAAAGGGGATCCTTGAAAACGAAACAGAAAATTATATAATTATAGATTTTATGTCCATAGCTGGAAATGTTTCAGAACCACTTTTTGCGAAACCGCTACCTCCAGATTTTATGATTGACATACTTACAGGCGACTTAAAATTAATAATTGGTTTAAATATAGATGCGCTAATACAAATCTTTAAAGATACAGGGTTTGAGGTCAAATTATTGACTGAAAAAGAAACAATGAAATTAAAGCAAAAAGAAAAGATGAAAGTTATATTTACAATCAATAAAAGAGCTATCCAAATAACTAATCCCGAAAACGATAAATCTATGCTTGTCGGCGGAGGTATAATTTCAAAAATATTATATGATTCAATTTATCCAAGTAACATAGCAACGACCTTATTAGAAACCTTATCTTAAATAAACACTACCACTAACTGCCTTTAACCGCAATTGCTGATTTTCGGTGTTCAGAATGTGCATTTTCACGATGGAAGTTTTATCTTGGCGGAGAAATCTCAGTTCGCTTTCATCAGCAACTGCGGTTACAGGCCAAGCGTTAGCTGGAAGCAACAGAAAAATCGTATAAAAATGAACATCAGACATCAAGAAATTGAAATAGAAGCCGGCAATCCATTTAAAAATTGTCAACTCGATAGAAAAAAGTATGCTTTGGCTTTAACTGGAATTGTTAACGCATATTCTAACGGATTTGTATTGGGATTAAATAACAAATGGGGAACAGGTAAAACAACTTTTGTAAAAATGTGGAAGCAACATTTAGATGACGAAGGTCATAAAACTGTTTATTTTAATGCTTGGGAAAATGATTTTGAAGACAACGCATTAACTGCAATAATGGGTGAATTGAAAACTTTGACAAAAAAAACTACAGAAAAGCAATTCACGTCAGTATTGAAAAAAGCCGCAGTACTTTCAAAACACATCGCCCCTACTTTAGTTCACGCTATCGCAGACAAATATATAAGTGTTGAAATTGTTAAAGAAACTCTTGAAAACATTTCAAAAGGTGTCTCAGACATTTTTGAGAACGATGTGAATGAATATGCCAAAAAGAAAAAAAATATTGGAGAGTTTAAAGAACAACTGTCAAAGTTTATAGCAGATACTTACGATGGAAAACCGTTAATATTTATAATTGATGAACTTGATAGGTGTCGTCCTAACTATGCAGTATCTATATTAGAACAAATTAAACATTTTTTTAGCGTTCCAAATATTGTTTTTGTGCTGTCTATAGATAAAGTACAGTTAGGCAATGCTGTCCGTGGAGTTTATGGAAGTGAATTACTAGATGCAGACGGCTATCTGAAAAGATTCATTGATTTAGAATATTCAATTCCAGCGCCAGAGGCGACAATTTATTCAAAATATTTATATAAATATTTTGAATTTGATGAGTTTTTATCATCGCAAAATCGTTTAAAATACAGTGAGCTTAAATATGATAAAAACGATTTTGAAGGAATTTCAAATATTTTACTCACAAGGGATGTATCGCTAAGGGAACAAGAAAAAATATTAGGTCATTCAAGAATAGCCTTGAGAAGCTTTGGAGAGAATATGTACCTCTTCCCTACAGTATTTTTATTTTTAATATACGTAAAGGTCACAGACGAAATTTTTTACTCTGATATTTCAAACAAAAAATTAAAGATTTCTGACTTTCAAAGTAAATTTGTAACAGTTTTTAAAAATACAATTTCAGAAGATAATGAGGCAGAAATTCTTTGGCTAGAAGCATATCTTCTTATTTTCTACAATTATTATCTTCATGGTTCAAGTCGGACAAATTTGTTGTATGAAATTGATAATGAAACTCGCAAGAATAAATTAAAAATCAAATCGGTTATAGATAAATCGGATAACTCAGAGAAATTGCTCAATATCATGCAATCTATCGAAAGGTCTCGTGATGCAGGCAGAATTAGTTTAGATCATTTCCTAAATCGAATAAATCTGACGGAAGCAATTGTTTCATAGGTTGCCAGCAGCTAACAGCCGGTAAGCGAATTACGCTGGTTTTCGGTAAGTTGAACGTTTGTTTTTCACGAAGAAAGTTTTATCTTGGTAGAGAAACTCAGTCCACCTGGTATCGCGAATTTGCTTACCGACAAACTGAAGCAAAGCGTTGTTCGCATCGCGAACGCTATGCAACTATAACCAAAATTGAAATATGATATTCCGCGAAGCAAAAATTGAAGATATCAAACAAATTCAGACCGTACGGAATGCTGTAAAAGAAAATACGTTGTCCAATCCTGCATTGGTAACGGACGCAGACTGCGAAAACTTTATGTTCCATCGCGGCAAAGGCTGGGTTTGTGAAACGGACAACCGGATTGTCGGGTTTGCAATTGCCGATTTAAAGGAAGACAACATCTGGGCGCTTTTCCTGCATCCCGAATTTGAGGGAAAAGGCATCGGAAAAAAACTGCATCAAATGATGCTGGATTGGTATTTTTCCACCGGGAAAGAAAATGTTTGGCTGGGCACAGCGCCAAACACGCGGGCGGAAAAATTTTATACAAACGCAGGGTGGAAACGAAACGGGATGCATGGTGAAAATGAAGTGAAATTCGAAATGACGAAACAGGATTGGTTAAAAATGAACTACAGCAGTTAACCGCCAGGCGAAGGAATCAATTCGATAAAATCATTGAAATATAATACAATCAATCGCGAAACTAATGAACAAGCCGTCACAGGTCAACCACTCCACCCAGCTCATCTAAGGAAATCTTGGACCGAAGGGCGCGGCAGCAGTTGCGACAGGAATGGACTTGTTATTACAGATTAAAGTATTCCCCACAAATGTCCATAACCGGATTATCTGATTACCTTTAAAAAAAATATAAAAGATGAACAAAGGTGGCCCAATAATTATTATCGAAGATGACCCGGACGATCAGGAACTTTTGAGCGACGTTTTCAAATCGCTCGATACCAAGAATGAAGTCATATTTTTTGGAGACGGTGAAATGGCACTGGCTTACCTGACAGAGACGCTCGTAGAGCCATTCATCATATTTTCCGACATCAACATGCCGCGCCTTAATGGCATGGAATTAAGGAATAAAATACATGAAAACGAAGATTTGAGGATCAAATCAATCCCCTATTTGTTTTTTACGACCAGCGCCGAACAGTCTCATGTGATCGATGCCTATTCAAAATCTATCCAGGGATTTTTTGTAAAGCCTGCTGCCTACAGCGAAATAAAAGAAACCATAAAAGCCATTGTCGCGTACTGGTCCAGGTGCGAATCGCCGAATTACATCAAATAATTCTATGCTGCCGGTCGATAGTTTGCCAACAACCGAATTGAGATTTGGAGCGTGCTGCCGAAACTATTTGAATGTTTTGCCTATGCAGGGTGCTGCTATGCACTGGCGGGGTTTTTCATTACATACACGAATTCAGATTTATCGCGCCCACGGACAGACCAGTCCGTTTTAGCGACATGCTCTAATATTGGCACCAGCTCAGGAAGCAGAAATGGCTTCACAATATAAAGGTCTGCGCCCGATTCCCAACACGTTTGCCGGGTCCTGTAATCATTGCTCTGGGAAAGCACAACAATGGGAGTATTAAGAAACAACCTGCTGCTTCGGAGGAACTGGATGATCTGGTAGCCGGTGAAACTGGAATGGCTGAGATCGACGAAAATAATAGACGCTGCCGGAAGCGACTGCTTAGAGCTCAGGAAATCTGCACTTAAATTAAGGAACCTGAAATTTCCCGACATATTATCAAAGGCCTCGCGGAAATCGCTGTGCCCTAATGCATCGTCTGAAGCATAGCACAGCGTAACAGGCGTCATTTCGCCTTCAGAACTTTTATACATAAACTGATGTGGTATTGAAAATTATAAAAATTACTCACCTAAAAATACAATAATTATTGGGACATTGTTGAAGTATTTGTAAAATTCATTAAACATTTATTTAAGGTTGAAAATAATAAAAAAAATTAGCTATCTTACCATCCCTTAAAAAATTGCATATGTCTCAAATTGCTTCCGGCACCCAGGTGATACATAAAACAGGCGGGCCTAAAATGAAGGTTCGTTGGTATGTTGACGAAACCCATGTTGAAGTGAGCTGGTACAAAGACAGCAAGGAACAAAGCGATGTATTCAACATCAACGATTTGGAGTTCTGGGATGACATCAACGCAACTGATATAGAAGTAATTGATTTTATTATGGCATTGCCAATTTACGAGTGATATCGTAGTGACAGGATTCTTTTCTCATTGTGTTAGATGAATCGAGTCGTTTAAACTCCAGTCTTAAAATTATCCGCGGTTCACCTTGATAAAGGAATGATCCTTTTTAACGCTCTTGTACATCTTTAAAAACAAGGTATTGGTATCAATACCACTGCTCCACATAACGCTGATATCATTGTCTTCGCAAAATCCTCACAAATAGGTTCGGGTGTTTGCCTGACCAATCCAATCCAGCAATGTTAAACCCCAGCCTGCGCTTTTTTACCGAACGCTTGCGGGTTTGCTTGACTGCTATAAGCAGGAAGGATAGATAATAATTGTTTGTGTATAAATAGGTCTATTGATAGCATAAATGAAAGTTTTATCGCATATAATTAAGTTAAATGAAGTTTTGACCATGCGAATTGAATCATATAGTCAATGCTAACATAAAATGTGTATCTTTATTTTTCACACACACTGTAATGGATAAAAAAGATACACTTAATGAATTGAAACTTGCTCAACAAGAACTTATTCTTCATCATAAAGATTTAAAAAAATGCGCTCATGACTTAAGAATTGCAAATAAAAATTTAAATGAAGGAGAATTAGAAAAAGGTATGCGCGCAGATGAAGTCCATAGTGATTTGGAAGAAATGATGTTTACCATTTCGCACAAAGTCAGAAAATCTGTAGCTAATATTTTGGGTATTTCAAATTTACTCCAAACTGACAAAAGTCTTGGAATCGAAGAATGGAGACAAATGGTAAATATTATTACTCAGTCTGCAGAATCGCTTAATATATCTACCGAAGAACTATCCAAGTTTATTCATCTCAAAAAAAAACAGTGTTCAACAACAGAATCATGAACCTTCAGCTAACATTGCTGCAAAAAGTAAGAAGCCTGTTTCAGATGAAACAGGCTTCTTACTTTGTAATCCGATAAGGTTTCCAAAGAAAGCGGATTGTTTCTTTTAAAATGCAGGTTCCCTAACGTAACTGTCCACCCCGGCAATTTTTTTTACCGCTGTGATGATTTAAATTTGTGCGATAAAGGCTACCTTTGAAACGTAACCGTACCGCAACCAAATCGTTAGATGAGAGGAAAGAGAATGAAAATAAACTGGTGGAGCACCATTGTGGCCAGCGTGTTGCTGCCCGCCTGCGTTTCGGCCCAGGCCGTAGAGATTAGAAAATTGCAGCATGAATTGAAACAGGCTCCGGACAGCGCAGCTTATGTGAAAAAGTTGAATCGCGTATCGATGCTGATGCACCTGAAAGACCCTGACAGCGCCTTCATATATGCGCTGCGGTCTAAAAACATTACAGCCCGGCTGAAAGATTTGCAGGGCGATGCAGACGCGACAAATGTTATGGCCATTGCCCTGGCAGTTAAAGGGATGCAACATGATGCCATGAACCTTTTCAAACAAGCATTGGCCAAATACAAGCGCCTCGATGACGCTTCAAATATGGTGCAGGTTTATATGAATATGTCTGTTTTATTTTCAAGTTTAGAGCAGACTCAGAATATGCTGGAATATTCACGCCGGGCAATGAAGCTGGGTAAAAAAATTCCGAATGACAGTATTTTAAGCCTTGTTTATTCCAATTACGCAACCCTGAATGACAAAATGCCGGCAGACAGTTTGCGTTTTTACCTGAGCAAATCCAACGCGATTGCGCAGCGGTATAAAGATTCGCGGGTGTTGCTGGTAAACCGTCAGATAGAAGCGTCTAAACTGATGGCCGGCACAGCAAAAAAAGAGGCATTGCCTGTTTTGATGCAGGTACTGGAGCAGTCAAAAAGACTGGGTATTGAATATGCCGAAATTTCTGCACACCAGGCGCTTGCCGAATACTATCGCGACAATCCGGCAACGGCTTTACAGCACAGCGAACAGGCATTGTCTGTTGCAAACAGCAACGGCTATTCTTACCTGACACCGTTGATCCTGGATGACATCATGCATTATTCCAGACTTGCGGGCGATGAAAAAAAAGAGCTTGAAACTGCCCGGCAACTGGTGGCGGCGGTAAAAATGCAGCAACATCAGACCGAACTTTTCCTGCACGATTATTTACATTTCGACGACCTGCAGCGGGAAAACAAATTATTGGAGGACAACTCCAAAGCGGACAATAAGCGCATACTGCTGCTTTTGGTTTTTTCCGCACTATCCGCCCTTTTTACCATCGCGATGGTGTGGCTGTACCGAAAGACCCGTAAAGTATCCATGAAAAAAAGCACGATGAACCGTGCCATCAGGAGAAAAAACGAAAAGCTTGAAAAGAGCGATCATTTCAAGAACAGGCTTGTCTCCATACTTGCCCACGACTTTCGGTCACCATTGATTTCCACAATCTCTGTTGTCGAAATCTTGAGTGCGCATCCTGATCTTTCTGCTGAGGAAATGGATGCTTTTTATGCCAGGATTAAAAACGATGTAAGCAAGATCCTCGACAGGTTCGACCTCACCTTGCAGTGGATCCGGCAACAGCTTAAAGGCTACACACTGCAATTGGTTAATTTGCAGCCGCGGCAGCTTTTCGATGATGCGGCGCAGAATTTTGCCTCCCAGTTACAACAAGCGCAGCTCAAATTTATAAATAACATTCCACCGGACCTGACTATGGTCTCGGACAAAGAAATGTTGCAATTCATCAATCGAAATTTGCTGTCAAACGCTATCAAATACTCTCCTGTTGGCGGAAAGATAACGATAGGATTTCAATTGCAGAATGGCAAAATATCGATCGAAGTATCCGATGAAGGCAAAGGTTTGGATGAAAAAAGTTTCCAAAATCTCTTCTCCGTTGGCGATTATTCCGGCTCCACGAAAGAAGGTGCCGGAATTGCACTTTCAATGTGCCAGGATTTCATTACGAAACTTGGGGGCGAAATTACAGCAGCAAACAACAGTTCCGGAGGCGCCACTTTTACTTATTCGCTGCCAATGGAACCTGCAAAAGTAATGAGCAGGCCATAACGTTAACCCAGTTTTTTCCGCCGAATACGAATCATTCGTTATTAACTGCTGACGGCCTTTGTCCCAACCCTACGAAAATTACCCTGAGAGCACCTTCGGTTCAATAGTACGCATACAGCGGTACGGCAAGTACCATTGTGGTTACCTGCAAGCGCGCTGTCCCATAGCCCGGTCTATTTTAAGCAATCGTTCGTTTGTTCAGAAATACTCGGGATGTTGGTAAAAGCTTAGGCTTTCATTGATTTCGTTACGGTAACTGTACAAATCCGTCAGATCTGAAATCCGGCTGCGCGATTCGACCTTTTTTTTTCCAACGATGCCAAGATACTGCCTCCGCTTGTTATTTAGGTATAATCTGCAAATCGTCCGGTACCTGTCTCCGTCAAGAAATACGGCAATATACCCTTTCAGTCTTTGGCAGCAAATTTTTTTGGGATCAATGCGCGGCGCGAGGATGTCGCTGATAATTTGGGTGGCGATTTGTGCCTCTTGTTCTTCCATAGTGATCATTTGTAGGGTTAATCATAATAGTTCGAATCGTCAAGTATATAAATATAAAAAAAAGTTTTCAAATTTCAGGCTCTGAATCCACTGTTTGTAATACGGCAAATTAGCGCTTACAATCCTTCAACTGCCCTTTAGAAAATCATACATCCCGAATCAGGCAGTAATTTTGTTTTTTAAACTGTATATAAATTCTTTTTTGTCCCGCTTGCGCGTGGGCCAGTCTAATTTTACAAGGCACTCAAGAAGCAGTGCAAATTCCTGCAATGAATCAGGTTGAACGGCATAGAAATCAGCGCCTAAAAGCCAACATGTTTCCTGAGTCCGGTAGTCGTTAATTTTAGACAGTACCACAATAGGTATTTTAAAAAATAATTTGCTTTTTTTAAGGAACTGGATGATCTGATACCCGGTAAAATCAGAGTAGTAACAGTCAACAAAGATAATTGTGCCAGGCGGAGGCTGTTGTTTTGAAACCAGGTACTCAGCCGTTAGCGGAGCAGATTTGAAATTTCCTGACATATTATCGACGGCCGCCCGAAAGTCGCCTTGTGCGACGGCATTGTCAGATGCGTATAACAATGTTATAGGAAGCGGTGCATTAGTAGAACCTTTATACATGATCTTTGGGGTATTGAACATTATAAAAATCGCTTTATAAACATACAATTATAATTCAATAATCATAGCGTAAATTCCAAAAAAAAAATGAATAATGAGCGGGTACGGCGGCAGCAAATAATTGATGTATTTAGTATCAGTGATTTAGCATTTTTGGGTAATTTCAACGCCACTGACATGGAAGTAATTTATTATGGTATTACCAACTCGGTAATGGTATAATATTGACCGGAATTTTGGCCTGATCCATTCTTCAAGATCAAAATGATGCCAATTCCAGCCTCTGAACAGCAGCTGTTCACTTTGATAAAGGAATTGTCCCTTGGAATTTAAAAAAGTTTACAATGTAGAAATCACTTCCTTTTTCACTCCAGTATTTTTGGAAATAAATACTCTCCCTTGTAAAGTCATCCAGGATATAATCTGCAATCATGCGTTCTTCCTGAAAGAAGGCATCGAGTGCCGCAATACTGGTACGAAATGCAAAACCGATATAAACCTGCTTTCGATCCGGGCTCATCGTTTTAGGGGTTTGTATTTCCCCACTCGACCCGATTAATACCACTTCTACAAGTTCAGCTTCAGCGACAAAAGCACGGACGTAATCAGCAAGCTGGCTTTCTATACTTGGCGGACTAAAATTATTTACCTTTAACATCTGGTCAAACTGATACAACAGCAGCATGCTGAGCTTCATATCTTTCATACCCTTAAATATCGCGCTGCTCCAGTATCCTGCCATCAAGGCCATGGATAAATAGCACGGCTTTTCCGTATAAGCGTTTCGCCAAACCAACGGCTTCTTTTACAACAAAATTTTTGTCAGCTCCCGAAATCAAGTCAGCTGAAGCGCTATTGCATTTTGCCGTCCAGCCTTTTACCGTTTTTAAAATGTGTATCTGCTTCATATTTTTAAAATTAGCCTTTAAAATGTTGCCGGAAATATTACGATTAAAGTCGTGTAACTATTAAATCCGGACTGTAAAGTTAGCTACAGCATTCTCAGCATGCTTATACCACTATTTCGATTCGTTGTACAATTTTTATGAGAACTTATTGATTTTACGCTTTGCTAAAACCGGTTGCTTCATTATGAAATCGGATTCTGTAGGCAATATGGGATTAAAAAGTATTTGATTTGGTATCATTTTACCGTCGTTCGCAAAAATCATTTTTTTACAAATCAGACCAAAAGGAAACCAAAACCACAGTAAAGCAATACCAAACCAAAACACGGCATGAGTACGGCATGGATGTACCATAGCCACGGTACCGCAGCAGTTTGTTTTTTTAAGATTTTTTTGTAAGTTTGAGTCGCGAAGTATTGACAGACAGCCAATTGGCATTGCAAATATACAATATCCGACTGAAAAAATATTATATGCACTTAAATTTTATATCATGGCCAAAAACATCGGACCCATCCAATTTACCGGAAAGCTCGGCGGGCTTTCAGGACGCAATACTGCCTTCGGCAATGTCATCCAGACACCGGGAGGCTTTAAAAGCGAACGCCTTAAAAATGATCCCATTTATTTGAAAAGCCGTCAGTGTTCTGCCGAGTTCGCTCATTGTTCAAAGACCGCAGCATTATTAAGGCAACAGTTGCTACCCTATTTACGGCTACTGCCCGATCCTTACGTATACAATCATATCCAGAAACGCGTCCTGGCGATTAAAGACTGTGACCCGACATCTCCGAAGGGCGGCAAAACGTTCAACAAAGGGCTGTCTACCGAGTCAGGCGAAGCACTGCTCCGCAATTTTTCCTTCAACCGCAAGCGGCAATTTCATTTTGCGGGAATATCCGGGCACTGCATAGACATTGAAGAAGGCAGGCTTACTTTGAATGACGTAAATCCGAACATGTTTGATTACCCAGGAACCGCCAATGCCATAGGCTTTCAACTCATTTTATTTGGGGTTGATTTGTCGCTTGCAGCCCTGACTACAAGTGCGTGTTTTATTTTAAAAAAAACCGACATGCTAACCTCAATTTCTTTGGAGGCAAAGATTCCTGATGCCGGTGCATTCGTGGCCGTATTATTTATCGGGGCCTGCCGTAGCGCTGGCGGGACCATTTCGTGGATGAAGCACGAATCCAATGTATTGCAGGTTGTGGCGTTGGGTCAAAAACTTTAGGTATTGATTCGTAACATCTTCCGCTGCAAGAAAAGCTTAAATTTCGGTTTCACTGTTTGTGGCATCTAAAAGATAATTTTTTTACGCATTGTTTTTTAATATTGTCTTAGGATGCGCGTATCAATGCCAATAAAGCATTTTAAGCATTGATTCATTAAGATTTGCACCGTAAATGATAACAAGGATGTTCTAGTCATTTAGAGGTCTTAAAACCTTGATTTGACCATGTTGACTTTCATATGCAGTTCTTTCGGCTTCTTTTCGCTTAAACTCCTGTTACATAATAGTCATAAAAAAAGCCTCCCGTTTCCGGAAGGCTGATACCTAATCTAACTAATATAAAATAACTTATGCGATAGTGCTTTGAAAGTCGTTTGCTTTTTTAAGGAATGCCTTGATCAGCAAACGGTTTGGCGCGATGCCAGAGTTGATCATTTGTTTTTTCCCAACAGTACCGTCGTTTGAGATCGTTGCTTTCGGAGTTTGTTTGGTGCCCATGAACCAGGAAACCACATTGATGTTTGCATTTGATTCCACTGTCGAAGCTGCTCCTGAAGTTGCTACAGCCTGAACTGTTGGCTCAGTACCTTGAGCGAACATCCCTGTTCCTGCCAATAAAAACACGATCAATAAAACAACAAGTTTGATGTTTGAAGTTTCGTTTGATACTGATGTTTTCATAAGCTTGGTTTGTGTTGGTTTTGCGATCAGTTTTTTTCCTTTCTGATACATTTCAAAACTACGCCAACAGCACGCTCACATAAAATATTTTCGTCAAACCACACCAAAAGTCGTTAAACACGCAAATTCCGGTTATTCTTTGCTATTGGGCTAAAAAATAGGCATTTCACGGAGTGGTATTGTGGGGAAAATGCGCTTTATCAGATGTAAATCGGATGATGATCTGAAGAAAAACGTCTGGCTTGGGC
>Ga0247815_10000032_pt1 | contig 125176 bp, 96 predicted proteins | sample UWRJL194509B1_FD_181014 | JGI IMG/M metagenome (GOLD analysis project Ga0247815, IMG submission 181014) | Plant litter microbial communities from Arlington Agricultural Research Station in Wisconsin, United States - UWRJ-L194-509B-1 | ecosystem: Environmental > Terrestrial > Plant litter >...
TGTATTATTTATTGGTTATTTTTTTTTTTGAATAGCCTCCAGCTTTAGCTGGAGTTATCGTTGTGTAATTAACATTGGCTTTAGCCGAACTTTTATATTTGGCTAAAGCCCTGAAATATTATTAAATCTAATCTCCAGCTAAAGCTGGAGGCTATTCAAAAATCGAATTAAAAGATATTCTTTGTATGATGTTAACTATAAATCGACAAAATATTTTTGTTTGCCAAAATCAAATTCATAATGCGTTAGATTCGGCCATAAAGGTTTCACCAAACCTTTTTCCCAGTTTTTTAAGGCAACATGTAATTCTTTTACTTTTTCAGGATTTTGTTGAGCCAAATCTGTTGTTTCAGACTTGTCATTTGCTAAATTATAAAGCCATTCTTCGTGCGTTTTTCCGCTGATAATTAGTTTCCAGTCACCGCTTCTTATGGCTTTTGCATCGCCGGAACGCCAGTACAAAGTCTTGTGCGCTTCTTTATTTTCATTGACCGTACTTACAAGATCAACTCCATCATAAACGCGGTCTTTTGGTAAATCAGAATGTATGGCTGCGGCAATTGTAGCAAAAATATCCAACGTACTTACGGGAGTTTTATAGATCGTATACGGTTTGATTTTTCCCTTCCACGAAAGTGCAAACGGAACATTTACTCCTCCTTCGAAATGAGAAAACTTTCCGGCTTTTAATGGCGCGTTTGTGGTGGCAAAGGTATAATCGGCGCCACCGTTGTCGCTGGCAAAAATGATTAGAGTATTATCTTCCAGACCTTCTTTTTTAACTTTTGCCCTTATTCTTCCCACGGCATCATCTAAGGCGCTGATCATGGCAAAATAAACACGTTTGTTTTCGTCTTTGACATTCGGGAAACGATCGTAGTATTTTTTACGAACCTGAAATGGTGTATGTGGTGCATTAAACGGAACATAAAGTAAGAAAGGTTTCTTTTTATTTCTATCAATAAAAGCTTCGGCTTCATCTGCAAATGTTTCGGTTAAATACGCTTTATTGTGAATGATTGTAGTATCACGACGTATTTGTCCAATGCCAACACGGCCATTTCCCCAAATTGTTTTATCTGTAAAATCTTTATGGTGATGATTGATAATATCCGGATTATCATCTTCGGGAGTGTAAAGCGAAAATGCCTGATAAAATCCGTAATGATAATCGAAACCCCGGTCTAAAGGAAAAAATCCTTTGTTATGACCCAAATGCCATTTTCCGATAATTCCTGTGCTGTAACCTTCTCTTTTGGCGAGATCAGCAAACGTAATTTCAGACTGTGGCAAACCTTGCGTGGCGATCGACGCTTCGTTTGGATAATTGATTTTATCATTCAGTCTCCAGTTATTGGTGTTGATTAAATATTTGAAACCGTAATATTCGAGATTGTTTTTTGGATAGCGATCTCCGGGTTGATATTCATGCCCAAAACGTTCCTGATAACGCCCGGTTAAAATTCCGGCACGTGAAGGCGAACAAATCGAAGCCGAAACATAACCATCCTGAAACGTAACTCCTGACGCTGCCAAAGAATCGATTTGTGGTGTTGGTGTAGATTTTCCTCCATACAACGAAATATCATATTTCCCCAAATCGTCTGCCAGAAGAATAATGATATTTGGTTTTTTGAAAGAACTGTCTGTTGGGACTTTTTCGGATAGAAATGCCGCTTTTCCTGCGAGTAATTTTGCGTCCGGTTTTATTAATGTTCCATCGGTATTGATGGGCCAGAATAAAAAGATAGCCAGAATTGCCACTACAATAAGAATGGAAAAAAGAATCTTTTTTGTTTTTGATAATGCCATGGTTTTTATTTTTTTATTTTGGATGTTGTTTTGAAACGCATAGAAACTCTTAATTTTTTAGGGCGACAACTTTGTCAAAGTTTTAAACTTTGACAAAGTTTGCACTCAAAGTTACTATGCGCATTTTTGTCATCCCGAGGAACGAGGGATCTCCGTTAGTAGCTCGACATGCTACATAAACTTTGCGTTAGTTTCTTGCGGAGATCCCTCGTTCCTCGGGATGACAAAATGGCGATTATGATTGCGAAAGACAGATTAAAATAATTAGTAAAATAATAATCTGTCCAATCTGCCGAATCTGCGTGAAAAAAAATTATTTCGCAGCCAAAGCCACATCAACATCGTTTTTCAAATCGCCTAAACCATCTTTTTTGAACACAATTTTGCCATTTTGATACAAGATCAAAGTAGGGAAGACCTTTACCGTTTTTAAATCGGCAATAACTTGTGGGCTTTCTTCTAACTCAATCTGAACAATTTTAAGTTTCTCTCCGTATTGTGTTCTCAGATTTTCTAAAATTGGTTTTACGGTTTTGCAGGTGGCGCAATATTTAGAACCAATGTCTACTAAAACATATGTATTGTCGGCAATGATTTTTTTGTATTCCGGTGTGGATAATTTGCTTTTTAAATTCGAATAAAAAGGTTTTCCGCCACCAATCCAGGCTGCAATTCCGCCATCAAGAATATACACTTCAGAGAATCCTTTTTTTATTAATTCAGTAGATAAAAGACCGCTTCTGTAAGCTGCAATAGAATAGATAAATACAGGATGTGAAGGATTTAAAGCCGCCACAGATTTCTCGTAATTTTCTGATTTAAGATTGAAATTTACAGCACCTTCAATATGATTTAGAGCAAATTCTTCAGGACCTCTGGCATCAATTATCTGTGGATTTTTCTGGCTTTTAATTTTCGCATAAAAAGCATCAAGTAAAACAACACTACTGGCGCCTTTATCTTGTGAAAATCCTACTACTGTAAAAAGGAAAAATACTGCTGCTAAACTATTTTTTAATATATTGTTTTTCATGATTTTGATTTTATGGAGTTACAATATTCCAATACGGATTTGCCGGTTCGAAAGTGCTCGCCAATTCTCTGAATTTAAAAGGATCACCTTCAAAACGAACACCGTCTGAAGTTAGAATGTCCCGTGCCGTTTCAGGATTGGATAATAAAGCTACAAACTTGGCTTTTGGGATTGTTAGGGTAAATTCGGCTTTATCATTTGGTCGGGTTTGACTTTGATGTAAAACGCCGTTTTTAAGATAAATGAGAATGTTTTTATTGAGTTCCGGGAAAATGAAACGCAATTTTACGTCTTTTCCTGCCGCTTTATTTCCGTCAACCGTAACCGATAAATAATCGAAAATAGCTTCTGGAGTTAGTGTAGACAAAAATCCTGCGGCACGATTCACAGGGTTTTTAGGAACAATTACGCCTTCGCGAAGTTCTTTGGCTCCGGATAAATATAAGTCTCTCCAAATTCCGGATTCACTTTGATAAGCGATTTGTTCGAAAGCATCGGCTTGTAAATTTTTAGCCGCAACATTCTCGGGATTCGCAAAGATGACGTGTTTTAACACTTCGGCAACCCAACGGTATTCTCCTTTTTGGTAACTTTCGGTTGCTTTTTTCAAGGCAGTTTCTTCGCCGCCAAACCATTCGACATATTTTTTAGCCGATTCTACTTGTGGTAGTTTATCATAATCAGCAGGATTTCCGTCCCACCAACCCAAATAAAATTGATAAGTGGCTTTGGCATTGTGTTTTACCGTTCCGTAAAAATCACGATTGTACCACTCTTTGCCTAATTCGGCAGGAAGTTTTATTTCTTCGGCAATCTCATCTTTATTCAAACCTTTGTTGGCCAAATGAACGGTTTGATCGTGCACGTATTTGTATAAATCTCGTTGTTTTTCCAGAAAAGTAATTCCTTTATCATGTCCGTAAACCGGCCAGGTGTGCGACGGAACGATAAATTCGGTTTTGTCTCCAAATAAATCAATCGCTTCGTCCAGATATCCTGCCCAGGCTTTTGCATCTCTGGTTTTGGCTCCGCGAGGCGTTAGGACATTATGATAGGTATGACTGGCAATTTCGGCAGAAAAGAAAACTTTCTGGGCTGGAGCAAAGACCGTTAATTCGGCTGGAGCTTCAGAATTCGGCGTAAGCTGAAAAATTAAATCCAGGCCATCTATATTGATCGTTTGTCCGGTTTTCTCCACTTCAAAATTAGGCTGCAAAAGAGAGGAAGTACCTCCGCTTAAAAACGGTTTTCCTAAACCCACATCAACCTGACCTGTAGCGCTTCTTTCTAAACTTAAACCAAATTGATATCCGGCTCTTCGTCGCATTACGTTTCCTAAAAGCACATTTTCGCTTACGGCTTCTTCGTAGAAACCTTTTGGTGTAATAAATTTTACTTTTCCGGATTTTATATCCTCGGCAGCAACTAAACCTTCAATACCTCCGTAATGATCACCGTGACTGTGCGTTACAATTACGGCCAAAATAGGTTTATTAGCAACGTGTTTTTTGACCAATTCATAAGCTGCTGATGAAGCTTCGCCAATAGTTAGGGCATCAATGACAACATAACCGTTTTTAGTTTCGATAAACGAAATATTGGCAACATCAAAAGATCGAACCTGATAAACGCCATTGGTAATTTTAAATAATCCATTGATGTTGTTGAGTTGTGCCTGACGCCATAAAGCGGGATTTACCGTTTCAGGAGATTTTCCTTTAATGAAGGCGAAATCGTTTAGGTTTACAGCGACATTTCCGGTTTTAGAAAGAATTTTACCGTCGGCAAGAGTGGCGATAAAACCTCTCTTGGCGTCGGTAAAATCGGCAGTATCATCAAAGTTTAACTTTGAATATACTGCCTCATTTGATTTTTGGGTAAAAGTTGACGCCTGTTTTGGCGCTTGTGCGTTTGCAGCAATGGTGAATCCTATTAACAGGGTCGTTATTTTATTTTTTTTCATGGTATTTTTAAGATTGAGCCTGCTCGTAATACACCGGACTCGGAGAAACTGTTTCTATTTTGGCTTTTATTGGCACAGATAAAACTCCTTCTGCCAAAGCACTTCCTTCTTTTTTAGATTTGAATATTGGCCACAAAAATTGCGCGTACCATTCTTCTTGTTTGTATGATTTCATTCCGTACGAAGTTGGATATTTACGGGTAATTAAAGCCGTTCCAAAAATCACATCCCAAAGAAAAAACATGTTCCCAAAGTTGCCTTTAAAGTGTCCAACGCCATCTCCGCTAGTATCTGCATGATGTGCGTGATGTGTTGCAGGAGTCGAAATTAAGCGTTCCAAAACCCATGCAACTGGATGTAAGATTCTGTATTTGTAAAATGGTTTGTCCCATTTGATACTTGAATGCGCACCAAGAGTGATGAAACTTTTGATCACCAAAACAAACAATGCAGGTAATCCTAAACCTAAATACGTCAAGGTAGCCGTTAAATAAATTTGAGAAAAGAAAACCGTATAAATAAAGTTTTGTCTCGATGCCATTGCCATTCCCATATACGGAGCCGAATGATGCGTTCTGTGAAATCTCCATAAAAACGGAACCTGATGGTGCAGTCTGTGGTACCAGTATTGCGTTAAATCATCAGCGATTGCGATAAGGAAAAATCCTCCCCAAAACGGAACCCATGAAAGTGAGTTGGCCAAATTTGGGATCAAATAAGGCAATGCCGTTAAACTGAAAAATGCGATTACCGGTGGTAAAAGTAATTTTGGAGCCAGGAAACAAATAATATCTATTTTGCGTTCTTCACCCGTCCATTCATCATCGTACAAACCGGCTGTAAATTCTATAATTCCCAGAACCAACATAAAAACAGTTAATCCCCAGGTACGAATGTTTTCGAAAGCGGGTTTTGTAAATTCTAAAAACGAGGGTAAGGTAAGGTGCGATTGCGTTATAACACCATTTGTTAGTTTGAAATAAAGAAATATTGCCACTACCGGCAGTGAATATATTACGAAACTAATACTTAAATCTCTTATTAATCTGCTTCTTGAATTGTGATCTATTATTGCCATGATATCTTATTTTAAAAAATTACTAATTAATGCTAAACCTCCCGCCAAAATGACTAGCGGAACTAAAAAAACAATCGCTCCCACGATGATTTTTTTTCCTATAATTTCATAGTCTACTCTCTTCATGATTTCTAATTTTTATGTTTATAACTGTATTGAAAATCAATGCGTTTTTAATCAATGTAAAAATAAATAAAATACTACTTTAATTCTATTGAATTAATAGAGTTTTATTTATTGATTTTTTCCAAATTTGTTATAATACGTATTGATTATTATTTTACTTTTTGAATGGTTGGAAGAGTCTCCACCGTTAAATTTTCTCTGAGTTTTTCAGAAGGCAAGTATAAACGAATGATTAAACTTGCTTTTTGAACATCATTGATTGGCAGCCAGTTTTCTTTTTTCTCAGTTCCCGAAAGATTGATTTTATACGAAGTACTATCCGCTTCATATTTTACATCTTCAAGATTATAGCTGTATTTATTGATTGGGTTTTTAATTAAAAAACCATTTTCGTCATACGCTGTAATGCTCCAATATTTCGCGTCTAGTTTTTTTCCGCTAATGACATAATCGGCTTTTGGGTCTAATGCATTTCCTTCGCTATCAGTACTTGTGCTCAGGTAGATAACTTCTTTTTTTGTTAAGGCATAAGGTCCGTACACTGCCACTTGTGCTATGGTTAGTAAATCGGCTGAGTTAAGGTCTTTGTCTTTATCAACCGTTTGCCAATTACCAATAATACGTTGCGAATCGCTCTTGCCGGATTTGATGTTGTAAACACCAACGGCACTCCCGAATACAATAGCCAGAATGATCAATGCTACCGCAAGTCCTATCTTTTTAATTTTTTGATTTAAAGCCATTTTAATTTTTATTTAAATTGAATGTTGTGTTTTTTTAGGAGCTAATCCCGCTATCCGTTTCAATCTTTTGTTCCGAACCCCGGAAAAAAAGGATTTCCACTTCTATCGGGGCTAGGACAATCTTTGTCGAGTTTCGCGTGTGTCCTTCGACTTGGCTCAGGATGACAAACTTTTGGGTTGCGATCGCGAATGATGATTAAACTAAAAAATCTGTTTAAATCCGCGTCTTTGCAAAGCAAATCCGTGTCATCTGCGTATCATGACAAAGGTTAAGCTTACTTCCCTAATTTCTCTACCGTAACACCATGCTGCAATTCGGCCAATGTTTTTACCGGATATGCTTTCGAAACCAAATAACGAAACAGAATCAGTCCTTTATTCGTTGGACTGTAAATGATTTTTTCCTTCGGAATGTTTTTCAAGACTTCGGCAGTACTTCCTTCAGGAGCTAAATAATATTCGAATTTGGCTTTTACTTTTTCTTCATTTTCAACAAAAAAATTGGTGGTATTTTCCTGATAAGCCGAGATAGACCAATAAGTAGAATCGGGAACAATCCCTGAAATTTTCAAGACATCATCTTTCAAATCGTAATTGATTGTCGAATATAAAAAGTCAGGATTTGGTAACGGAATTACTCTGCTGTTTTCAGCATTGGGCTGATCTCCAAATCGGGGAGTATTGACAACGCCAAGACTTTTTTCTGCAAACTTTTTTTGCACATAATAAGGAGTTATCCAGATCGTGAGGTAGTAAAAACTTACTGCAATTACTACAAGAATCAAGGCGAAGAAGCCTTTTTTCAAAATTGATTTTGTTACTGCCATAATTTACTTGTTTTAATATCAGTACTATTCATGATACTTTACAGCATGATGAATAGTACTGAAGAATTTCTATTTATTTTTCTTGTGAACTCGTTGTTTCAAAACATCCTGCCAGTCGATAAAAGGATAGATGTTATTTTTCTTCGCCTGATCATCAAAAGCAGCCTGAAGTTCTTTTAGTTTTTCAGGATTCTTTTTAGCCAGATCAACTCTTTCGTTAAAGTCAGTATTCAGGTTGTATAATTCCCAAACATCATTGTCATAAGTGCTTGGTCCTGTACTTTTTGCCAAAGCGCCATTATCAACAATATCAATAAAATCAGGATGATGAGGTGCCGCAGCTTTCCAGCCGTCTTTATACAAAGCTCTTGATCCAAAAATATAATAATATTGAATTTTATGCCTTGAAGGAGCTTTTGCATCAGCATAAGAATACGTTAATGAAGTTCCCTGAATAGAATCCTGAGCAATGCCGCGGATTTCCTTTGGAGCTGTAATTCCAACTGTTTCCAGAGTGGTTGGTAAAATATCGATCACGTGACCGTATTGGTTACGAATTCCCGGAGTTTTTATTCCTTTTGGATAATAAACAATCAACGGATTACGCGTTCCTCCTTCAGAATGTGCATCTTGTTTTAGGTTTTTAAAAGGTGTATTTGCAGCCAAAGCCCATCCGTAAGGATAATTTCCTTCGATAGCTTCCGGAGTTCCCAAAAGATCAATTTTAGCCAGGTTTTCTTTTACATCATCTTCTTTAGAACCATTCCCAAATAATTTTTTCAACAACGGCTGATCGATTGTTCCGGATCCTGTTCCTTCTTTACTAGCTCCATTATCACCCAAAACAACGTAGAAAACGGTATTGTCTAACTGATTTATTTCTTTCAGGTGATTTACAATTCGGCTTACTTCATAATCCGTGTATTCGAGATATCCGGCGTAGATTTCCATGAAACGAGCGTATAATTTCTTTTCGTCAGGAGATAAAGTATTCCACGCTTTTACATAAGAATCACGCGTAGGCAATTTGGCATCAGCCGGAATTAAACCTAATTTCTTTTGATTGGCAATTACTTTATCGCGGTAAACATCCCAGCCTTCATCAAATTTACCTTTGTATTTATCACTCCATTCTTTGGCTACCTGATGCGGAGAATGTGTTGCTCCTGGCGCATAATATAAAAAGAAAGGTTTGTTTGGTGCTGCACTTTTCTGGCGATCGATATAGGTAATGGCTTTGTCTGTGATTAATTCACTTAAGTGTTTCCCTTTTAGATCAGCCGTAAATTGGTTTTTAGATTTATCATTTCCTGCATTATTCAGTCTTGTATTTCCGTTTAACCAGGTTTGATCTTCAACTAAATCCGGATTGTACTGATCAGTTTCAGAACCTAAGAATCCGTAGAAATGATCAAAACCTTTTCCGGTTGGCCATCTGTCAAACGGACCTGCATCTGTAGCATCTTCATCCGGCGTTACACCGTATTTTCCAACAGCAAAAGTATTGTATCCATTGTCGCGTAAAATCTCAGCAATGGTTCCTGCCGAAGACGGAATTCTTCCATCATATCCCGGAAAACCAGCTGACATGGCAGTATGAGAAAATCCACCTACGTGAACGGCATGTGCATTACGACCAGTTAATAATCCGGCGCGGGTTGGCGCACAAATCGCTGTGGTGTGAAAGTTGGTATAACGCAAACCATTATTGGCCAAACTCTCGAAAGTAGGCGTGTTGATCAAACCTCCAAAAGCACTTGTAGCGCCGTAACCAACATCATCTAATAAAATCCAGACTACGTTTGGCGCACCTTCAGGAGCTTTTACAGGATCTGGCCAATATTCTTTAGAATCGGCTAAGGTTTTACCAATTACACCTTTGTAATTTGGGTCAGGTTTTATTTGCGCAAAACCTAATTGCGTCAATATTAATGCAGTAATCAACAGCCCTTTTTGCGAACTTTTGATTCTAGTATTCAATTTTAAATTTTTCATTAGATTAAATTTTTTAATTATTTAATGCGTAATCATTGTTTAACTATTTTATTTTATTCCAATCTTGTACGCCCACTTTTGCGGACCATTGCTGATGTAATTCAATCAGGTTTTGAAGTAGTTTCGGTTCTGATTTTGATACGTTTTTTGTTTCGGTTCTGTCAGTAGCAAGATTGTACAACTCCCAAGGCTGATTGTTTTCGGCTACAGCCTTCCATTGTCCTTTTCGTACCGCTTTGCTGCCTTCATGTTCCCAAAACAAAGCTTCATGTGCATCAGATTGTTGTCCTTCAAATTCCTTTTTTAAACTAATCCCTTCTAAAGGTGTTAGCTTTTTTCCCTGAAAAGAATCCGGATATTGAAACCCCGCATACTCGAGAAAAGTTGGAAAAATATCAATCAAATGACTTACTCTGTTGCTTACTGTTCCCGCTTTAATATGCTTAGGATAATAAGCAATAAAAGGGGAAGCAATTCCACCTTCGTGAGTGTTCTTTTTGAATAATTGAAAAGGCGTGTTGCTCACATTTCCCCACGGACTTTCGTAACTATCGATTGATGCAACCGATCCTGGTGTTCCGTTTTTTTGTGTAACATAATTCCAGTTTTTCACATCATCGGCACTTCCTCCATTATCCGAAAGAAAAAGAACGATCGTATTATCTTCTTCTCCCAACGACTTGACTTTCTGCAGGATTTCTCCAATTCCGGCATCCATTCGGTCAATCATGGCAGCGTAAATTGCCATTCGGGTATCCCATTTGTCTTTTTCTTCGGCGCTTAGTTTTTTCCAATCCGGTACTTTTTCAAAACGATTTGATAAGTCCCAATTTTTATCAATAATGCCTTGTTCTTTTAATTTTTTAAAACGGCTTGCTCTCAATTTATCCCAGCCTTCGAGGTATTTGCCTTTGTATTTTGCAATATCTTCGGGCAATGCCTGAATGGGCCAATGTGGAGCATTATAAGCCACATAAAGAAAAAAAGGCTTTTGCTGATTTCTTTGTTTTTCTAAAGAACTAAGGGCAAAATTGGTTATTTCCTGAGTCAGATAGGTCGAAGTATCCTTGCGGATAATTTCTTTATCTCCTTTCATAAAAGTGACTTTTCGTCCGTCATTATATAAAGGTTCTGAGTTGAAATAACTGCTTCCATTGTTTTGTAAAGTAAAAGAATCATCAAACCCTCTATTAACTGCCCAGGCTGATGGTACAAGACCCACGTGCCATTTTCCGGAAACAATTGTGTTGTATCCTGCCTGTTTGAGTGCTTGCCCAATCGTGATACAATGCTCGTTTAAATATCCCTGATAGGCAGGAAATCCCTTGTCCTGAACCATATCGCCAATTCCTGCCTGGTGTGGATACAAACCCGTAAGCAATGAAGCCCGGGAAGGACAGCAACGACCTGCATTGTAAAACTGCTTTATAATAAGCCCGTTTTTAGCGAGCTTATCTAAGTTTGGAGTTTTAATTTCTGAGCCAAAAGCACCAATATCTGAGAAACCTAAATCATCTGCCAAAATGACGATGATATTAGGTTGCTTTTTCTGTGCCAATAGCTGAAATTGTACAACAACCAATAGGGCGATAAGGAACAGTTTTTTAATCATTTTATTTATTTGGATGTATCAGTTATTAGTATCCAGGGTTTTGTGGCAAACCAACCGGATCAATACTTCTTTCGCTTTGCGGAATAGGGTAAAGGTTATTTCTTTCTGAAACAGAGTTTTTAGCTGTTACTTTTTTCACTTCGGTAACCAGAGTTCCCCAGCGAACCAGATCGAACCAGCGTTGCCCTTCCTGAACAAATTCTTTTTTGCGTTCTTCCTGGATTGCTGCTCTAAAAGTTGTTTGCGTTAATCCTGATAAATCTACAGCTGCATCTGGTGTTGTAATTGGTTTTCCAAAAGCTCTTCTTCTTACCTGATTAATCAATTCATAAGCTTCTGGAGTTGGTGTTCCCTGTTCGTTTATCGCTTCCGCTAAAGACAATAAAATATCGGCATAGCGAATAATTGGGAAATTAATAGCTACGTTACCCGGAGTTGCCACATTGGTTAAATCCAAATATTTTTTGAAGATAGGTTTAGGGAAAGTGTAAATATTTGCAGTTCCCGGAATTGGTAATGTCTTGGCATAACTTACATCTCTTCTTGTATCTCCAGGAGCATATATATCATAAAATAAAGCAACATCCGAAATAATATCTGCTGGTTCTGTAGCAGTAAAACCTATAAATGAGGTAGCTTGAAAAGTACTCCCGCTTGATCCGTTTCCTGCCTGATTTGGCTCAAACTGTACAGAGAAAATATGCTCTTTTCCATTCTTTTTTGTTTTAGTAAAAATATCCTGAAAACTTTCAAAAAGCGCATATCCGTAACCGCCATTAATTACTTCTCTGGCTTTTAAAATGGCATTTGGATAATCTTTTCTTGTTAGATATACTTTTGCTAAAATTGCTTTTGCAGCTCCTGATGTTGCACGTCCTAAATCACTTGCAGGATAAGTTGCAGGTAAGGCTTCGGCGGCATTTAAATCTGAAATAATTTGAGTGTAAACAGCATCGACAGTTTCTCTTCTTGATTTTAAACTTTCCAGTTGTATAGAAGTTGGTTCATGCAATTCAATTGGTACTCCTCCCCACAAACGAACTGCCTGAAAGTATAATAATCCTCTAATGAATTTTGCTTCATTAATCAATCTTGTTTTAACAGTTTCGTTTCCTACGACTTTAGGGATATTATCGATAGAAACATTGGCTCTGTTGATTCCGGCGTAAATTTGGCGCCATGCTACCTGAACACGATCTGAAGTGGCATCATGAGTCAAACTGCTCAAAGCTCTTACCTGAGGGTTTGTTGCCGAAACCCCTGCTGCAGCATAATCAGTAGCCATATCGGTTAAGAAATATAAATTTCTGCCAAATAAACTTTGTTCTCCCGGATCAAGACTTAAAGAGGCATAAACAGCAGTTACACTTGCAACGGCATCATCCTGCGTTTTAAAATATTTATCTTCGGTAACAAAAGAGGTAGGTGTTACCTCCAGATCTGCGCACGATGTAAATAAACCGGCGCTAAATAGGATTGTTATAATAATCTTTTTCATTGTGTATATTTTTTGCTTAGAAAGTTATGTTCAGACCCGAAATGAATGTTTTAGAGTTTGGATAAGAACCAAAATCAATTCCGGGATATAAGTTGTTTTGTTCGTATGAACTTACCTCTGGATCATAACCAGTGTATTTTGTCCATGTAATTAAATTTTCAGCAGATACATAGAATTTAATGCTTTTGGCTCCTAATTTTTGAGAAGCGCTTTTAGGCAATGTATATCCTAATGTGATTAATTTTAATCTTAAAAAAGAAGCATCTTCTACATAACGCTCAGAAACGATTCCAAGAGGAGAACTTGTTGCTCTCGGAACTTCGTTGCTTGGATTTGTTGGCGTCCAGCGATCGTCCAGAGTAACATTAGCATTTGTTCCAAGAGTAGAAATTTCTAATTGCTGATTTAAGGCATTAAATATCTTTCCGCCATAAGATCCCTGAAATGAGAAATTAAGATCAAAATCATGATAAGAAACGGTATTACTAAAACTTCCAACAAATTTTGGCTGAGAACTTCCTAAGTTACCTTTGTCAAGTGCTGTAATTACACCATCTCCGTTAGTATCTACATATCTTCGGTCTCCAACTTTTGTGTTGGCTAAACTGTTTATTTTTGGCTGCGTATTAACTTCTTCCTGAGTCTGGAAAATTCCGTTTGTTTTATATCCCCAGAAAGTTCCCAATGGCAAACCTACTTTTACTGTTACAGGTTGTTGCTGTAATAGAGATCCGTTTGGTACTACAGGAAAAAACTGATCAACTCCGTTTCCTATCGAAACCACTTTGTTTTTGTTGGCAGAGAACACAACATTTGAGTTCCATGAAAAAGTTTCAGTTTTTACATTTTCTGTTGTTAAACCAATTTCAATACCTTTATTTTCAACCCCTCCAATATTCTGAAGAACTGTAGCATAACCTGAAGTAAGCGGAATAGGTACATTAATTAATAAATCATTTGTTTTTTTGTAATACACATCAAATACAAAATTGATTTTTCTATCTAATAGCGATAAATCTAAACCAACATTATACTGATTTGTTTTTTCCCATTTCAAATCCGGATTTGCCAATCGGGTAGGAGCTAAACCTGTCTGTAAAGTTCCACCAAAGGCATAATTTACAGAACCCATTTGAGCTAAAGAAAGGTAATTACCAATTTCCTGATTTCCTGTTGTCCCAGCTGTAATTCTAAGTTTGGCTTCGGTTACACCTTTAATATTTTTAGCAAAATCTTCGTCGGTAATATTCCATGAAAACCCTGCTGAAGGGAAATACCCCCAAAGAGATTCCGATCCAAATCGTGATGAACCATCGGCACGTGCAGATAAAGTAAAATTGTATTTTCCTTTATATGAATAATTTATTCTGGTTAGCCATGATTTTAATACACTTTCAAATGCATCGCTATAGGGTTTTACCGCAACACCATCTTGCAGAGCGTTATATGTATTAGCATCATTTACAAATGTATTAGATCCGGCATTTACTACTTCACCTTGAGTGTATTGAAGTGTATATCCTCCTAAAGCTGAGAATTTATGGTTTTCACCAAAAGTTGTATTGTAATTCAAAGTATTTTCATTCAATACAGAACTTACTAAACGATCTCCCACAGAAGCCAATCCTTTTGTTCCTGCTCCGGCAGTAGTGGTAGACGAAGCATAATAGTTTTGTTTTGTATCGATAACATCACCACTCACGGCTACTTTTGCAACAAGCTTTTTAGTGATCTTATATTCACCAAATAAACTAGTCAAAATTCTGTTTATTTTAGTTTCGTTAGTTGTACTGACTAAGTCGTTGATAGGGTTTGGTATAATACCATTTACTGCAGTTGCATACGGATTATTGGTTAAGTTATAACTTCCATCAGCATTTTTAATAGGAACTACCGGAGGTTGATACAAAGCCACCACTAATGGGTTTGGAGATCTTCCGGCAGCCGCACCGCCATTTGTACCTACGCCATTAGAAATCGAATTACTGTAGTTGGCATTTACACCAAATTTAAATTTCTCAGAGTAATTTCTTTCGTAATTGACACGAAGCGAAATCCTTTTAAAATCTGATGCAATTACAATTCCGTCTTGTTGAAAATATCCTGCAGAAATAGCATATCTGGAACGCTCATCTCCACCAGAGAAAGATAACTGATGATTTTGTACAGGCGCTGCAGTTCTAAAAAGAGCATCTTGCCAGTCGTAACTTCCCGATGTTTTAAAGGCTTCTATCTGAGCCGGCGTAAAAGATGGAGCCTGACCAATACTAGCCTGAACATCATTACGCAAGCTTGCCCATTCGCTGGCATTCATTAAGTTTAGTTTTTTCGATACATTCTGGAATCCAAAATAACCTTGGTACGAAATATTATCCTGCCCTTTTGTTCCTTTTTTGGTAGTAATGATAACGACACCATTAGCACCACGCGATCCGTAAATGGCAGTTGCTGAAGCATCTTTTAATACCTCGATAGATTCAATATCAGCAGGGTTTATAGTAGAGAGAACATTTACAGTAGCACCGGCATTCGTAACTCCTGCGGTACTATTATTGTTATCATTATAGATTAATATTCCGTCTACAACATACAAAGGTTCATTACCGGCCGTAATCGAGTTTCCTCCTCTAATACGTACACTTGATGAAGCTCCCGGACGACCCGAACTTTGTGTAACTACCACTCCCGGAATCGCACCTCGTAACAGGTTATCTGCAGATGAGGTCACTTGAGATAAATTTGCTTTAGGAACTGAAGCTACAGAACCTGTAATATCTTTTCTCTTTTGAGAACCGTATCCCACAACAACCAATTCATCTAATTCCTGGCGTTCTTCTTTCAGATTAATTGTAATTGGGTTTTTGTCTACAATTATTTCAGCTTTTTTGTATCCAATGTAGCTTACGATTAAAGTATAAGGGAATTTTTGACCGGTTTGAAAATAAAATTTTCCTTCAGCATCTGTCTGAACACCGTGTGTTGTTCCCTTAATAACAACCGAAGCTCCAATAACAGGCTGATTTGTAACGTCGTCTACCACAGTTCCGTCGAGCTTAGACTGTATAAGTGGCGTTGTATTTTGGGCATTAATTCCTGCCGTGACAAGCAGGAGAAATAGTAATGAGTTTATTTTTAAAAAATTTTTCATTTCTTTGTACTGGTTTTAAGTAATTAACAAGAGGCCTTGAAAGTTGATTTTTCAACTCTCTAATGGTATTCTTGATTTAGTGATAAATGTTCTTTAAGCCTTGCCATTTCTGTTGCCGCAGAAATGGCTTTTTTTATTTACAGCAACAATTTTGCATCTTTTTCATCTTTGTTTTTTTAGTTATTAGTTATTTTCTTTTAGTTTATAGGTATAGTTTAACAACCCTTTTGATATAAATTAGGGTATCAAACAGATTTTTGTAATTTCAATAAGTAATCTTTGTGAGGTATTTTAAATTTCGTCTTTTAAATCGATTCGATAAAAAAGAGATATCGAATATAAACGAAAAAAATGCTAAGAATTAGCAACAGAAGCACATATAACAGACTGTGTTATAAGTATATTTTTTAGGAAGAATGTAATACGCTATGCTTTCGGTTGTTTTCAAAATATAATTCTTTATGGTTTCAAATATTTTTATACTCTACTAATCCTATAGACAAAGTTAATTTTAATATAATAAAAACCAAAAATTTGTTCATTTTTTTTTTTATTAAAGCTAAAATAAATAATTATAAAAGTAATATTTATGAATTAAGTGTTTGATAATCAGTTGTTTATTTGCAATTGATAATTTGGAACAAATGTTAAAAAAGTATCCTGTACGAGATTAAAAATGTAGTATTTTATACTTAATTTTCTCGTTTTTAAAAACTTAATAAACTCAAAAAAGCTTCAAAAACGTCTAATACTGACTAATTTAAAATCAGATATGTAATTCCCAGATTATAAATGATTTCTGAAATTATAAATTTTTATAAGAAAAATAATAGCAATTGTACCAATAGGAAAATAAGGGATTAGGGATGGAAAAAGTATGAGATTTGTAAATTTTTCGCATAAAAGCTTAATTGTTAGTTATTTACTACAAAAAAAATCTTATTTTTATTGTGTTAATATTTATTAGAAAAAAATAAATCAGCTATTATTTTATCTGTATTCAGTAGAATTATTATGGGATAATGCCCGCAAAGGGCTAGTAATCTGTAAAACTCCCATCTTAAAAAGAATGCAATTTGTTATTTGTTGAAACTGCTTGATTTCTAAGTTGTTATTGTTTGTTGGTATTAAGGATAAGAATGTCTTTTAATATGATATATATCATATTTTGTAAGAATCTAACGATCTAATTTTGCTTTATAATTGAGGAAGTAAGTACTCATTAATAATTAAAATTAGATATTTTAATATTTTTATATGAATAATCTATCTCAATCTCACAAAATTTTATTTTTAAATACACTGGCTTTTTCAGTGTGTTTTGCCTGTTGGACATTAAATGGTGTTCTGGTTACTTACCTTGTGGATAAAGGAATTTTCAACTGGACGGTTGTCGAAACAGGCTGGTTACTAGGAATCCCTATTTTATCAGGTTCTGTTTTTAGACTTCCCATTGGAATTTTAACAGATAAATATGGTGGTAAAATTATATTTTCTGTCTTATTGTTATTATGTTCCATTCCGCTTTTTCTTCTTCCTTTCGCTAACTCTTTTTGGAGTTTTGCTGTCCTAAGTTTTTTCTTTGGCTTAGTAGGTACAAGCTTTGCTGTCGGAATTGGATATACCTCTATCTGGTATCCCAAAAATTGGCAGGGTAGGGCTTTAGGTATTTTTGGAATTGGAAATGCAGGTGCTGCAATTACCACTTTTATTGCGCCCACTTTATTAAATAATTTTTCAGAGACAGATCCTGTTAATGGCTGGAAAATGCTGCCGGTTATTTATGCCTCTGTATTAGTACTTATAGGATTGCTTTTTATTGTTTTTGCTAAAAACAAAGTCAATACCGGTGTTTCAAAAACAATGACAGAGTTAATGTCTCCCCTTAAAAACATGAGAGTTTGGAGATTTGGAGCCTATTATTTTTTAGTCTTTGGATGTTTTGTGGCGTATTCGCAATGGCTAGTGCCAAATTTTATGAACGTTTATCATACTTCACTAGTGATGGGAGGAATGTTTGCAACCATGTTTAGCTTACCATCCGGAATTGTGAGAGCATTTGGAGGATATTTATCAGACAAGTTTGGAGCAAGAAAAGTAATGTATTGGGTGTTGGGATCATCAATAGTAATTAGTTTTTTACTAATGTTCCCTAAAATGGAAATCTTTACAGCAGGACCCGGAGTTCTGGCAACTAATAATGGAGTAGTGACTGAAATTGCTGCAGATGCCATAGTTGTAAATGGTAAAGTGCATAAAATCAATCAAAAAGAAACTTCAGAAGATCACAAAACAGCTATTTTCCCGGTAAAAAACTCATGGCAGGAAATTGTTGTAAAACAAAATCAGGAAGTAAAAAAGAAAGAACTATTAGCTCAGGGTATAACACAAATCAAATTTAGCGCTAATCTATGGGTGTACGTTATTTTGGTAATTCTTATTGGTATTTCCTGGGGAATTGGTAAAGCGGCTGTTTACAAACATATACCGGAATATTTTCCTAATGAAGTAGGTGTAGTAGGAGGAATGGTTGGTTTAATAGGTGGATTGGGCGGATTCGTTGGTCCTATCATCTTTGGTTACTTACTTAATTATACTGGCCTCTGGACCAGCTCATGGATATTTATTTTCGTCATTTCTGTTCTTTGTTTGCTTTGGATGCACAGAACAATTATAAATGTGATGCGAACAAAATCTCCCAATTTCAACAGACATATAGAAGACAATCATTAATAACAAATAATTTAATAAATATACAAATATGAAAACTTGGTTAGACAAATGGGACCCCGAAGATGATGTATTTTGGAGTTCTACCGGAAGTAAAATTGCCTGGAAAACTTTAACAATCACAACAATAACATTATTGCTATCATTCGCCTCTTGGTTTATGATGAGTGTAATAGCCGTTAAATTGCCAGGATTAGGATTTAATTTTTCTAAAGATCAACTTTTTTGGTTAACAGCAATTCCTGGTTTATCAGCAGGTTTTCTGAGAATCATACACACTTTTATATTGCCAATTTTTGGTACGCGACATGTAGTTTCTTTTGCTACAGCAATTAAATTAATTCCCGTAATAGGTATTGGTTTTGCAGTAATGGATGTAAATACTCCGTTTTGGGTATTTGCAGTATTAGCTTTTACAACTGGTTTTGGTGGAGGGGATTTCTCATCTTACATGCCAAGTACAAGTTTATTCTTTCCTAAAAGACTTAAAGGTACAGCACTTGGAATACAAGCCGGAATTGGAAATTTTGGAGTTTCAGTAGCTCAGTTTGTTACTCCACTTGTTCTTAGTGTTGGTATTTACGGAGCAGCTTCAGTTTTTACAAGCATTGATCCTAAAGAAACAATAACTGTTTTCCAAAATGCAAGTATCGAAAAACAAAAAGAAGTTTTTGCAGCTCTTAATGCCGAGGTTCAGACTAAGATTTTATCAAACGTAAAGAAAAACGTAATTGACTCAGTTACAACATCAATACAATCTGATGATAAAGTAGCTCTTTTTACCTCATTGCCAGTAAAAGCTAAAGCTAAAGCGATTGCAAATGCAAACCCAAAAATGGCTGAGAAAATATTAAATGATCTTAGTCCTGATAATACTGCAGTTAAAAACAAAGAAATATACTTGCAATCTGCAGCATTCTGGTTTGCGCCGTTTTTAATTATATTATCTATTATAAGCTGGTTCTATTTAAGAAGTATTCCAATGAAAGCTTCTATTAAAGAACAAATGGATATTTTCTCTAATAAACACACTTGGTATTGTACGATTACTTATGTAATGACTTTTGGAACATTTGCAGGTTTATCAGCAGCTTTCCCTTTGATGATTAAATTCTTGTATGGAGATTTCCCTAATGCACCGGATCCTTTAGTATATGCTTTCTATGGTCCTCTTATTGGATCTGCAAGTAGAATTGCTTTTGGTTTTGTAGCTGATAAAGTTGGTGGAGCTATCCTTACTACCATTACTGGTTTAGGAATTTTAGCAGGTTCAGTTCTTTTAGTTACACAAGGATTGGTAGCCCCAACAAGTATGGATCAGTTCCCAATGTTTGTAGCTGTAATTCTTGGAATGTTCTTCTTTACAGGAATTGGAAATGCGGGTACTTTTAGACAATACCCAATTATTTTTGCTGAAAATCAACGTCAGGCAGCTGGAGTTATCGGCTGGACAGCAGCAATTGCAGCATTTGGACCGTTTATATTCTCTAAACTAATTGGAAACAATCTTTCTGCTAATGGTACTGTAAATCAATTCTTTATTGGTGTTGCTATTTTTACTATATTAGCTACAGGTATCAATTGGTGGTTCTATAATCGTAAAGGTTGTGAGAAACCAAGTTAAGAAGTAATCATTAAATAAAAATTAAGGATGAAAAATAAAACATTTAATACCAAAGCTTTACTTGTTGCAACTCTTGTATCTGCATTAACTATAGTGCTTGTGTTTTACGGATCCCGACAATTGCAAAATTTTGATGCGGCTCTTGTAACTTATCTATTCGGAACCGTATTCGCTTTCTTCGGGATAGTTTATCGTTACTCTGTTTGGCTGCAGCGTCCGCCAACATGGATGTATTTCAAACGTAGTATTAAGTTTCTGTTTACGGGAAAAATATTTTCTCATATGTGGTTTTTAGGTAAAGAAACTGTTGGGAATATTGTGGTGCAAAAATTCATTTATCCCAGAAGTAAATACCGTTGGGCAGCACACTTTTGTATTGCGTTAGGCTGTTTATCTGCCTTTGCAATAACAATCCCGCTTACGTTTGGATGGATTCATTTTACATTGGCACAAGATTCAATCTCGGTTTATGAAGCTCATTTTTTTGGATTTAAAATGATGGATTTCCAAATTGGATCTGTAATGGCTTTTTTGATTTTTCACGCCTTAAACTGGTCTTCATGGCTGGTGATATTCGGATCTGTTTATTATTTAAGGAGAAGATTGACGAATCCAGGTTTAATTGCAACCCAAACCTTTGAAGGAGATTTATTGCCTCTAATTTTATTGATTGCAATATCAGTTACCGGATTGTGTCTTACTTATTCTTATCAGTTTATGAAAGGATTTGCGTATGACTTCTTAGCTGTAATTCATGCTGTAACGGTAATTATGTTTTTGATCTGGATTCCGTTTGGAAAATTCTTCCACATCATTCAGCGTCCGGCACAGATTGGAGCGCATATTTATAAAAAAGAAGGAATGAAAATGGGAATGGCAGTTTGTCCGCATACAGGAGAAGAATTTGCGACCAAACTTCATATTGATGATTTAAAAATTGTGACCAAACAATTAGGTTTTGATTTTACACATGAAGATGGTACATCTCACCTTGATTTAAGTCCGGAAGGAAAGAGATCACGCTTAGCAAAAGCACACCTAAAAGCAAGATTAGATAGTGGCGGAAGCTTATTTGGATAAAAAATAGAAAGTTTTCAGTCTCAGTTTTTCAGTCACAGTAAAACTTGAAACCTGAAACAAAAGAAACTTGAAACAAAATAAAGACATGGCAAAATTACCCGTATCAACCGAAAAGATTATTGAAGATTTTGGACCGCATTTAAATTATGCACCAAAAGATGGTTACGTAGGTAGAGACGAACCAGATGATGTAGTAAAAACACACTGTTGTTTTTGCGGAATGCAATGTGGTATTCAATTATTGGTGAAAGAAAATAAAGTAGTAGGTTTCGAACCCTGGATGGAGTTTCCTTTTAATGAAGGACGTTTATGTCCAAAAGGGGTACAGCGTTATCTGCAAAACAATCACCCTGACCGTCTTTTACATCCTTTAAAAAGAGTAGAAGGAAAAGGTTTTGAGAAAACTACCTGGGATGAAGCAATGGATAAAACCGTATCTGAAATCAAAAGAATTCAGGAAAAGTATGGCAAACATGCGTTTGGAATGCTATCAGGAGTATCGCTAACAAATGAAAAAAGTTATCTGGTAGGAAAATTTGCCCGTGTTGCATTAAAAACCAGAAATCTGGATTATAACGGAAGACTTTGCATGGTAAGTGCGGGTGCCGGAAATAAAAAAGCTTTTGGTTTAGATCGTGCTTCAAACAATTATTCAGATTTAGAACATGCTGAGGTAATTATAGTTGCCGGAGCAAATATTAGTGAAACTTTTCCAACATTAACACATTGGATCTGGAAAGCCAGAGATCGCGGAGCAAAATTAATTGTTATCGATCCAAGGATGATTCCACTGGCAAGAACTGCTGATATTCACCTTGATGTAAAACCCGGAACAGATTCTGCTTTATATGGTGCTATGCTAAAATATCTCGTAGATCACGATATGCTGGATCACGATTTTATAGACAATTATACTTCAGGTTTTCAGGAAACAATTGATGCTGTAAAAGACAACACTTTAGAATGGGCAGAAGAAATTACGGGTATTGATAAAGAAAAAATTAAAGCTGCTGCCGAGTTATGGGGGAAAGCAAAAACGAGTTTCTTACTTCACGCACGCGGAATCGAGCAACATACAAAAGGAGTTGATAATGTAGTAGGCTGTATCAATTTAGTTCTGGCAACAGGCAGATTGGGTAAACCGTATTGCGGATATGCCACAATAACAGGACAAGGAAACGGACAAGGAGGAAGAGAGCACGGACATAAGTGCGATCAATTGCCTGGTAACAGAGATATCGAAAATCCGGAACATCGTAAATACATATCAGATGTTTGGGGCATCGACGAAAAAGATTTGCCTGGAAAAGGCCTGTCGGCTTATGAAATTATTGATGCCATCCATCGAGGAGAAATCAAAGGATTACTTTCTATTTGTTTCAACCCTCTGGTATCATTACCTAATAACAGTTATGTGCGTGAAGCACTTGAAAAACTGGAATTTTATGTTTGTATTGATTTCTTTTTGAATGAAACTGCCCGCCATGCAGATATTGTTCTTGCAGGATCTTTACAGGAAGAAGAAGAAGGAACTACAACTTCAGCAGAAGGTCGTGTGATTCGAATTCGTCAGGCGGTAACTCCTCCGGGAGATGCCAGAACAGATACCTCTATCTTTTTAGAATTGGCTAAAAGATTGGGTGAAGAAGATAAATTTACATACGAAAATAGTGAAGCGATATTCAATGAATTACGTGTCGCTTCTAAAGGTGGAACAGCAAATTATTTTGGAATATCTTATAAAAAGATAGAAGATAATATGGGCGTTTTCTGGCCATGTCCTACAGACGATCATCCGGGAACACCTAGATTATGGGAAGACAAAGTATTTTGTACTCCGGATAAGAAAGCGCATTTTAATCCTGCACCTTACAGATTGCCAAGTGAGGTTACAGATGACGAATACCCAATAACGCTTACTACGGGACGCGTTGTTTCTCAATATTTAAGCGGAACACAAACCCGAAGAATTGGTAAACTCGTAGATCAGTTTCCTGAACCAATGGTAGAAATTCATCCCGAACTTGCTGCTAAATACGGAATCAAACAACGAGAATTAGTTCGTGTCGCAACAAGAAGAGGTGAAGGTCTTTTCCCCGCGAACATTGTCGAAACTATACGAAAAGATACCGTTTTTATTCCTTACCACTGGCCAGGGATCAAATCGGCAAATCAACTAACAATAGGCACTTTAGATCCGGTTTCTAAAATGCCGGAGTTTAAAGTTTGTGCGTGTGCATTACATCCACAAGGAACAATAGCACCGCCATCTAATGAATCTGAAGCTTATGCAAGTGTTTAATCTATAAAAAAAAGACACGATGAATTTAACTAATTTCAATAAAAACGAAGAGTTTTTTGTAGACCTGCAACGCTGCATTGGTTGCAAAGCTTGTGAAATGGCTTGTGCAGAATGCGAAACGAATGGACAGGAATCATTAATAAGCGTGAATTATGTAGAACGTTCTTCAACAATTCAGACAACTGTACAGGTTTGTATGCATTGTGAAGATCCTGTTTGTGCCAACGTTTGTCCTGCTGATGCTATTTCTCAGGACGAATTTGGAGTTGTTCATACGGCAAATACAGAAAGATGTATTGGCTGTTCAAATTGCGTAATGGCATGTCCGTTTGGAGTTCCTAAAAAAATGGAAGAGTACGATTTGATGATGAAATGTACCATGTGTTACGATAGAACAAGTGTGGGCAAAAAACCAATGTGTGCAACTGTTTGTCCTAGTGGCGCTTTGTTTTACGGAACAAGAGCAGAAATCGAAGAAATGAGACCCAATAGTTCGCCTGTCAATACATTTATTTTTGGTAAAGAAACAGTCAATACCAAAGTGAATATTATGATGCCTAAAGGAAGTAAAGAATTAAGAATATATTAAATCTATATCCATGTCAAAAGAAGATAATTTAAATGAAAACTGGAAAAAAGATTTCCCAATAAAAAAACTCGAATCTACTCAGGTAAGCCGACGCGATTTTGCTAAGTTCCTGACCTTTGTTTCAGGAGGATTAATGGTAGGAAGCGGATTCGTGGCTGCCAAAGCTTATTTGTTACCAAAGGAAGGTGTTCAGGGAGAACATTTTATTTGTAATAAAGATGAAATTCCGGTAGGAGGAACAAGAGGATTCGTAATCGAAGGAAGTACAATTCCGTACATATTGATTCATTTAGAAAGTGGAGATTTCAGGGCTTATGAGCAAAAGTGTACACATCTTTCCTGTTCTGTTTTTTACAAACCCGGAACCGGAATCATTCATTGCCCATGTCATGAAGGTTCATTTGATGCCATGACCGGAGATGTAATTGCCGGACCGCCGCCAAGAGCGTTACCTCAATTAGAAGTGTTTTTTAAAGACAATGCTGTTTATGTAAAAGCAATGGTAGAAAAAAAAGACATTTATTTATAATCCTAAATTCAATAAGCTATGAGTACTTTTAGAAGAAGTCAGAATCGCGCTAATCCTAATAAGCTTAATAACATACTTTCGACACTCATTTTTGTTTTAATCTTAAATGTGAGTATTCAAATATGGTTACTTTATGCTTCCCTGAATAACGCATTAGATAATAATAAAGAGATTTTATTACCTGCTTTTATAGCTTCTGCAGTCCTGTTTTTTATTGGATTTGCATGGATGTACTATTTGCCATCCGGAAATTTTAAAAGAAAAATAACGAAATAAATTTATTAAACAGAATAACAAAGCTATTTGTCGTTTTTTCTGGAAGTATATGAAGAATTAAGCTTAAATTTATATTCTTTTAAAATTTTAGATTACTAATGATTTAAACTAAGTAAAAATACTTATATTTGTAATAAGTATTTTTTGCTTATATACAAAATAGCCAACATGATTCAAGTCGAAGAAGCCTTATCAATTATTGCAGAGAATAGCACGAACATGCCAGTTCAGAAAATTCAGGTGAGTAAATCACTGGGATATATTTTGGCAGAAACAGTGTATTCTCCAATTGCAATGCCGCCATTTCGTCAATCGGCAATGGATGGATATGCATTTATTCATAGCGAAAAACATCAATATGATGTGGTAGGTATTGTACAGGCCGGAGATCATTCAAAAATAAAACTGAAAGAAAATGAAGCGGTGAGGATTTTTACAGGCGCTCATGTACCTGATAATGCCGATACTGTAATCATGCAGGAGCATGTAATGGCTACTGAAAGTTCCATTTTAATTACCAGAATGCCGGAACAATTTACTAATGTTCGGAATAAAGGAGAGCAAATTGGCGAAGAAGAAGTTGTTTTTAAGGCGAATACTTTAATTACACCCGCTGCAATTGGTTTTTTAGCCTGTTTAGGAATAACTGAAGTTGAGGTATATCAAAAGCCCAAAGTTGCGATTTTAGTAACCGGAAACGAATTAGTAAAACCTGGTAAGAAATTATCTAAAGGAAAAATTTACGAAAGCAATTCGGTGATGTTACAGGCTGCTCTTCAGACAATAGGAGTCAAGAAAACCAAAGTTTATAAAGTAAAGGACAATCTCAAGGCTACTAAAAAAGCACTAAAAGAAATTTTAAAGAAATACGATATCGTTTTAATATCAGGAGGAATCTCTGTTGGAGATTATGATTTTGTAAAAGAAGCGTTATTAGAAAACGGAGTACAGGAACTTTTTTATAAAATCAACCAGAAACCCGGAAAACCAATGTTCTTTGGATCTAAAAATGATACTTTAGTTTTTGCTTTACCCGGAAATCCGGCTTCATCATTAACTAATTTTTATATTTATGTATATCCGGCAATCAAAAACAGAATGGGATTTTCAGACATTCACTTAAAGAAGATGCTTCGAAAATTGAATGAGAATGTTACCAATACAACCGGAAAAACATTATTTTTAAAAGCTTTGTATGATGAAACCCATGTTACCGTTTTAGACGGTCAGAGTTCAGCAATGCTAAATACTTTTGCAATAGCTAATAGTTTATTAGTGGTTCCAAATGATGTAGAAAGTTTGAAAAAAAGACAATTGGTGACGCTTTTGCCAATAGATTAGGTTTAAGAGAATAGAATAAAGAGAATAGAATAAAGAGAATAGAATAAAGAGAATAGAATAAAGAAATTGAGTAAAAAAGTTTGAAATGCAGTATGTAAATTTAAACATACAGCATAAACCTGAAACAAGGAAAACTTGAAACCTGAAACAAAAAATAAAACCTGAAACAAAAATATGAGTCTTCTTAGTTCCGAAAATATTGTATTATTCAGCTTCGCTTTAATCGTGATTGCTTTTTTGTATTCTAGTGTAGGACATGGAGGCGCATCGGGTTATTTGGCTTTGATGACTATTTTTGCTTTTCCGGTGGCGATTATGAAACCTTCGGCATTACTGCTGAATTTATTTGTATCCAGTATTTCGTTTTTCTTTTATTACAGAATGAATTATTTCAAGCCAAAGCTATTTTATCCGTTTGCGATTGTCTCAGTTCCGGCTGCATTTATTGGTGGTTTTGTGACTTTGGATAACACGATTTACAAAATCATTTTAGGCCTTGTATTAGTATTTGCTGCATTCAGATTGTTTGGATTATTTAGTTTTAAAGAAAAAGAGGCAGTCGAGATTAAGTTGCCTTTTGCATTGGCAATAGGATTTATAATAGGTTTATTGTCTGGAATGTTAGGAATTGGCGGTGGAATTATTCTGAGTCCGATTTTATTATTTTTAGGGTGGGCAACCGTAAAAGAGTCTGCAGCAATATCAAGTTTATTCATTTTTGTGAATTCATTTGCTGGTATGTTAGGCTTCTTTTTAGGAGGAAAAACAATCCCGACAGAGAGTTTTTATTTGGTTCCGATTGCAGTTGTTGGAGGAGTTTTAGGCGGATTTTACGGTAGTGGATATTTCTCTAATAAAACATTAAAATTTGTTTTAGGAACCGTGATTTTAATGGCAAGTATAAAATTGATTTTTCCATAAAAAAAAATAAGTAACAATGGTAGAACCTGAAATTTGAAACAAAAAATAACCGCAAAGTATGCAATGTTCTTTTGCCTAAGTAATTTATTGAAAACAGCAAAGTTCGCAAAGCTTTGTATTGATTCAGCTTTGCGAACTTTATTTTAAATTCAATAGAAAATAAAATCTTGGCGCTCTTTGCGGTAAAATTTTTATCATTTTAACCTGAAACAAAATTAGTCATGGAAGCTTTAACAGTATTTATTCTTTGTGGAGGAAAAAGTTCCCGAATGCAAGCTGAGAAAGGTTTAGTCCTGTTTCAGAATAAACCATTTATTGAGCATATTATTAAAGCAGTTTTACCCATTACATCGACTATAAAATTAATAACGAATAATAAAGAATACGATTATTTATCGTACCAAAAAATACCCGACATAATAACTGATAAAGGACCTTTGGGAGGAATTTACACAGCGTTGACCAATTCTCAGACAGAATTCAATTTGATTCTGAGTTGTGATATTCCGTTAATTTCTACTGAATTATTATCAGAATTAATTTCGAAACACAATCAGGAAGCTGAAATTACCGTTTTTGCTTCGGAAAGCAGAATGCATCCCTTAATTGGAATTTATTCTAAAAAAGTATTACCCATTATCAAAAGCGCAATTGATAATGACGATTTAAAAATGATGAATTTAATAGCGAAAATTCCGCATCAAATCATCACGATCGAAGAGAGTGAAAATTTTCATTTGACTAATATTAATTCCGTTGACGAATTAAACGACCTGAATATCAATTTAAGTTAAAAATTATGCGAAATTTAAAAACACCAAAATTAACTGTTGTAGGCGCAGGTCCTGGCGATGCCGAATTAATTACATTAAAAGCAATAAAAGCTTTAGAGAATGCTGATGTTGTTTTATACGATGCGCTTGTCAATGAAGAGTTATTACAATATGCAACAAAGGCAGAAATTGTTTTTGTGGGTAAAAGATTAGGCTGCCACGCTTATACGCAGGATCAGATTAACGAATTGATTGTTTCGATGGCAAATCGTTATGGTCATGTAGTACGCTTAAAAGGTGGTGATCCGTTTATTTTTGGAAGAGGAAGTGAAGAAATAGAATATGCAGAACAATTTGGATTAGAAACTAATATTGTTCCGGGAATTTCATCTGCTCTTGGAGTTCCGGCTTCGGTTGGAATAAGTTTGACGCAACGACAAATTGCCGAAAGTTTTTGGGTAATTACAGGAACAACTTCTAATCATGAATTGTCTAAAGATGTTCATTTAGCTTCAAAATCGAATGCGACGGTGGTTATTTTGATGGGAATGCATAAATTAGAGGAAATCATTGCGATCTATCAGCAAAATAGGGAAGACGATTTGCCTATAGCGATTATTCAGAACGGTACTAAAAATACCGAACAAAAAGTAGTAGGAACGATAAGTTCAATTAGTAAATTAGTAGCTGAAAATAAAATTTCGTCGCCGGCAATTATTGTAATTGGTGAAGTAGTAAAAAATACTTCAAGTCTGACGTCTTATTTTCAGGAACATTTTGAGGATGAATTTATTTTTCAGAATTTAAATTTAAAATAATGATTGAGATTAAATATTTTGGTGCTGTGGCTGAAAAAACGAAATGTAGTTTCGAAAAGATAGCTTCTTCTGAAGTGTCACTGCAGGATTTATTGCAGGATCTGGAGGAGAAATATCGATTTGAATCTATCTCTTTTAGTGTAGCAGTAAATCAAAAAATTGTACCAAAAGCAACAGATTATAAGTTACAAACAAGTGATATTGTGGCCTTATTACCGCCTTTTGCAGGAGGATAAATTGAGTTTGTATGAATACAACAGCACGTTATAACAGACAAATAATCCTTCCTGAAATAGGAGAGGAAGGTCAGGATAAATTATCTAAAGCCAAAGTTCTGGTTATTGGAGCAGGAGGTTTGGGCGCGTCTATATTGCCATATTTGGCTGCAGCCGGTGTTGGCGAAATAGGGATTGTTGATGATGATGTTATCGAAATTTCGAATTTGCATCGTCAGGTGATTTATAAAAGTTCAGCTGTTGGAAAATATAAAGCAGAGGAAGCAAAAGCGATGATTGCCAAATTGAATCCGCTTGTAAAAGTGAAGGCAGTTACAGAGAAATTATCCGGAAAAAATGCTATTTCCTTATTTGAAAATTATGACATTATTGTTGATGCAACGGATAATATTGCAATTAAATATCTCATAAACGATGCGTGTTTAATAACTAACAAACCAATGGTTTACGGATCTATTTTTAGATTTCAAGGCCAGGTTTCGGTTTTTAATTATCAAAACGGACCTACTTACAGATGTTTGTATCCTGATGAAAATACACAATCAGCCAGTTGTGAAGATGCTGGAGTAATTGGAATAACGGTTGGAATTATCGGAATGCTTCAGGCAAATGAAGTTATCAAAATGATTCTGGAAATTGGAGAAGTTTTGAATGGTAAAATTCTAGTGTATAATATTTTGAATAATGACCAGCAGAAATATGACTTTGATAAAAGCGATGTTCAATTGATGAACAAAGAAATTTTTGATAAAAAATATAAAGAAGAAAATCAGATTGAAGAGGTAAATTTCGATTCGGTTTTAGATGAAATCAATAATGATGAGGTTTTATTTCTAGACGTTAGAAATAGTGACGAATCGCCAAAAATCAATTTGAAGAATCAAATCCAGATTCCTTTGATGAATTTAGAAAATCAAATTGAAAAACTGAACAAAAAACAAACAATTTACATTTTCTGTCAATCCGGAATCAGAAGTAAAATAGCTGTTGAATTACTTGAGAAACATCAATTTAAAAATATAAAGAGTATTGCTGGCGGAGCTTTGGCAATGAATCAATTATTAAAAGAAAAATCTACTATTTAAATTTAATACTTTAACTGTATGAAGAAAATATTGGTTGGATTGTTTATATTTTTTTGTTTTACTCAATTTGGGTTTTCTCAAAAACATGTTGATTATACTGGTGAAACAGATCTTTATGTGGCTTATGAAAAAGCCGATAAGCAATTGAATACAACGTATAATCAATTAAAAAAGAAATTAGGAGCAAAAGATCAAACCAATTTGATGAACTCCCAAAAAGACTGGATAAAATTTAGAGATTCAAATTGTAAATTTAAAAGTTATCCTGAAGGCGAAGGTGGCGTGATAGCAAATAAAATGTATGCTGATTGCAGAACACAAATAACAATAAGCAGAACTAAAGAATTACAAAGCTTAATGAATGGTTTTTAAAAGTGATTTCGTAAGGTTTGAATCTTTATGAGATTAAAATTCCGGATGTTTAATTCGTGAATTCATGGAAAAAAAAATCATTTTAATCTTTTAATCTGTGGCAAAAAAAACATAAAAATGAGTAAAAATGTATTTGTAGAAGGACCAATTGCTCCTGAATTTATAGCGGAATCAATTGCTAAACATCAATCAAAACATACGATTGGGGCGCATAATATTTTTTTAGGACAAGTCCGTGCCGATGTTATTCACGATAATATGGTTGTCGCGATCGATTATTCGGCTTACACGGATATGGCAAACGAAGCTTTACATGCTATTCGCGAAAAAGCTTTTGCAAAATTCGACTTAACCTGCATGCATATTTACCATAGTTTAGGCGTGGTAAAAGCAGGTGAGATTTGTTTGTTTGTATTTGTCTCGGCAACGCGACGCAAACAAGTTTATGAAGCGACAGAAGCTATTGTAAACTGGATAAAAACCGATGTGCCAATTTTTGGTAAAGAAATGTTTGAAAACGATACATTCACCTGGAAACAAAATACTAATGGTTGATATTACGCATAAAATAAACACCTTAAGAGCTGCTACAGCAACAGCAATTGTAAAAGTAAGTAAACAAGAAACAATTGATGCTGTGGTGAATAATCTGGTGCCAAAAGGGAATGTGTTCGAAATGGCGAAAACCGCCGGATTATTTGCAGTAAAAAATACGCATTTATCGATTCCGGATTGTCATCCCATTCCAATTGAGTTTACTTCAGTTGACTATAAAATTGAAGGTTTAACGATCGAAATTATTTTTAATGTAAAAACAGTTTACAAAACAGGAGTCGAGGTTGAAGCCATGCACGGAGCATCGATAGTAGCGTTGACGATGTACGATATGCTGAAACCGATTGACAAAGAAATCGAAATTTCGACTATTAAATTAATTAATAAAGATGGCGGAAAATCATCTTTCAAAAATAAATTTTCAAGTGTAATTAAGGCAGCAGTTTTTGTTTGCTCTGATTCTATTTTTGCGGGTGATAAAGAAGATCGTTCGGGAAAAATCATCGTAGAAAAATTGAATGCCTGCGGAGTAGAAACGGCGCATTATGAAATTATTCCTGACGAATTAGATATTATTCAGGAAAAAACTAAGGCTTTCGCCAAAGAACATCAGTTGGTTATTTTTACGGGAGGAACAGGATTATCACCAAGAGATGTTACGCCCGAAGCTTTATCGCCATTACTGGAAAGCAGAATTCCGGGAATTGAAGAAGCGATTCGCAATTATGGTCAGCAAAGAATGCCGTATGCGATGTTGTCCAGAACAGTTGCAGGAACATTAGGAAAAAGTTTGGTTTTGGCTTTGCCGGGATCAACAAACGGAGCCAGAGAATCTATGGACGCTGTTTTTCCTCATGTATTGCATGTTTTTCATATTTTAAAAGGAAAAAATCATGATACCCTCTAAAACCATTTTAACGGATGATTTTGGGCGAAAACACAATTATTTGCGTATTTCGCTGTTAGAGAAATGCAATTTGCGTTGTACGTATTGCATGCCTGCTGACGGAATCGCATTATCTCCAAAAGCCAGTTTAATGACGGCCGATGAGATTTTTTCGATCGCCCACACTTTCGTAGAAAATGGTGTTGATAAAATAAGGTTAACAGGAGGAGAACCGCTTTTGCGAAAAGATTTCCCTGAAATTGCCTCCAAATTAGCCACGCTTGGAGTTGCTCTTTCGATTACTACAAATGGTATTTTAATCGATCGCCATATTGATGTTTTAAAGCAAAATAAAATCAATAAGATCAATTTGAGTCTCGATACCTTGATTTCATCTAAATTTCATTCGATAACGCTTAGAAATCAGTTTGAGAAAGTAGTTGATAATTTGCATTTGCTTTTGAATAATGATTTTAAGGTAAAAGTAAATGTAGTTTTGATGAAAGGTTTTAATGAAAATGAAATTGTAGATTTTGTTAAATTAACGCAGCATTTACCTTTGTCAGTTCGTTTTATCGAATTTATGCCTTTTGCCGGAAACGAGTGGGACAGAAGTAAAATGATTTCTCAAAACGAAATTTTATCAGAACTGGAGAAAACTTTCTCTTCTGAAGAAATTCAGAAACTCGAAGACGAAAAAAACTTCACGGCGAGAACTTATAGAATAAAAGATTTTCAGGGCGATTTTGGAATCATAAGTTCGATTACAAATCCGTTTTGTGATGGCTGCAATAGAATCCGCCTTACGGCAAACGGTAAAATCAAGAATTGTCTTTTCTCTAATTCCGAAACCGATTTACTTACGGCTTTAAGAAATGGTGAATCGATTACTAATTTGATTTCTGATTCTATAAAAAGTAAAAAGAAAGTCAGAGCAGGAATGGTTACGCTCGAAGAAATAGACGATCCTAAACTTCATTTTGATAATCGTAGTATGATTGCGATTGGAGGTTAGTCCTTCGACTCCGCTCAGGATGACACTCGTTTGTCAGGCTGAGCGGAGTCGAAGCCTTTGCACAAAACGAGCATAAAAAAAAGGTTCAACTTACAGTCAAACCTTCTTTCTAAATTATTTCTTCTTTTTTGCTTTATCTTTTTTCTTAGATTTGGCTTTCTTTTTAGCTATTTTTTTAGCTTTTGCTTTTTCCTTAGCTTTTTTAGCTTTTTCTTTTTTCTTAGCAGCAGCTTTTTGTTTTGCTTTTTTAGCTTTTTCTTTCTTTTTGTCTTTTTTAGCCTGATCTTTTTTCTTCGCTAATTTCTTTTTCTCTTTTTCCTTGTCTTTGTCTTTCACTTTTTTCTTCTTTTTATCTGTTGATTTATCTTTTTTACCTTCTCCTTTTGTTGCAACCGCGGCATCAGCTTTACTGTCTGATGATTCTTTTTTTGTTGGTTCCTTGATTGTCACTTTTGGAGTTGTTATTTCTTCTGTTTTTTCAATAGCAGCCGGAGTAATTTTTCTAGCCGGAGCTCTTCTGGTTGCAGGTTTTGGTGAAGTTGTTGCTGCAGTTTTTGTTGTCGCTTTTGGTGTTGTAGTTGTTGGAGTAGCAGGTTTTGGAGCCGTTGTTGGTTTAACTGGTGCAGCTCTGCGAACTGGTGTTTTTGTAGCCGGTGTATTTACTGTTTTTTTATTTTCTGTAACAGGCTGGGTATTTTCAGGTGTTGGTGAATCAGTTTTTTCCTGGGTAATTTTTTCGTTCTCGTTTTCCATATTGATGCGTTTTTAGATGAATAATTGCTACAATGTAACTAAATTGTTAATTAACAGTTAAGTAAAGATAAACATAAAACAAGTCCGTCAATGTTAAGTTTTTACTTAAAATTTAACGATAACGTACTTATTTTTAATAGATTGAGTTTTTGGTAAAAATTTGAAACTAAAATCTCTTAACAATTCTACTTGAGAAATAATGTAAATTACTTTGTAAAGATGAAAGAATGGTAAGTGATAGTTTCACTTTGATTTTTCTTTTGAAAACGAGTGCCCTAGCCCAGATGGAAGCGGCATCCTTTTACTTTTTTCTTTAAAAAGTAAAAGATATAGCGTACAGCTGGATTAGCTCCTGAAAATATTAATGAAAGAAAGCCGTTTAATTCTCGACAATTTCTAAAATTTTAAAATTACTCTTTGGAGCTTCGCATAAAGAACAACAATAGTTTTCCGCTAAATCGGTAAATAAAATCCCTTTTGGAATTCCTTGGCTTTCATCTCCGTATTCAGATTTATAAAGTGTTAAACATTCCTGGCATTGGTAAATGTCTAATTGTGGTTTTTCTTTTTTCTGTGGATTTTCTGTTGTTTCAGGAATAGAATTCCCAAGTTCTTCGAAATATTTCCGACTCAGTTCAATTAATATGGTAGGGAGTTCGAGTTTGTCTATATCTTGCGAATGTACCACATATTCGCGTGTATTGGCGTCGAAGTTCTTTGCATACAAAACATTATAGGTATCTCTTATTTTAATGGATTCAAGATCCTTAGGTAACTCATTTTTCTCGACTACAATCGATGTAAAATAATGTCCGTCGCGATTGTATTCTGATATGCCAAAAGTGAGTCCGTAAGTGCTGATATCAAATTGATCGAGTGTTCGAACAAGATATGTTTTAAGATTCAGAGCCCATTCTACCGCTACAGGCAAATGCCAATTGAGTTCTAATAAAGAATGACGGACATTGATGCCTCGCTTACCCAGGAATTTTTCCCATTCGAGTTTTCGGTCTTTCGGAATTCCTTTTACAATAAATGATTTCCAGGGCGTAATACATATTTTCCCTATTTTGCAATCAAAACATAAATCGCACATTTCTTTCAGGAAACCTAGATCATATAAATTATTTCTCCAGTACAAACCCAGCCAATATTGGTCGATTCCCATTCTATTCATACCTTCATAATAAGGAAATGGATAAAACGGAATATTCAGTGGCTTATCAATTGTTCTATTATTGGTGTCTAAAGCTTCGCTAACAAGCGCAAATATCATGTCGATACCAATAGATTCTTCGGCTGTAATTTTTTCGATTTCATAGTAAAATTGCGCAATATCCCAACTGTAAATCAGGATGGGATAGACTTCTATGCGCTCCCAATTGGGCAAACGAATGTATAAATACCAGTAATCTTCATGCTCTGAAGCAATAAAATTAAGATGTCCGGTAAACAAAGGAACGAGCTGTTGTTTGGGATCGTTGATATTGACTTTTAATCGTGGCTGTTCTTTAAATTGCTCCAGAATGTACAAAAACTTATTGCCGGTAAGCCAATTGGTATTCCTGAAAATATCTGTAGAAACATACGAAGAAACAATATTATTGCCACTTTTTTGCTCCGGAAAAACAAAGTGATGTTTGCCCAGTTTTTCTTTATCTAAAGTTTTAAATCCTTTTGGAAAAATAATATCCTGCCTTGAACCAAAGGAAATAGAATCTAAACCCTGATCCATCGCCATATTGACTACTTCTCTTAACTCTCCCGGCGAAATAACGCCTCCTTTTACTATTAATCTTGTTAGTTCCATTTTTTTTTAGTTTTCAGTCTCGGTATTCAGTCTCGGTATTCAGTCTCAGTCTTAGCCTCAGTCTTAGTCTCAGTCTCGGTATTCAGTCTCGGTATTCAGTCGCAGTCTCAGTCTCAGTCTCAGTCTCAGTCTCAGTCTTCAATCTCGGTTGTCAGTTGTCAGTGTCTCTGTTTACTTTATATCGAGACTGCGACTGATTACTGCGACTGGGACTGTTAACTATTTACACTTCGCCAATATCTCCTTAACCTCTGTTTTACAACTACCACAGCCTAATCCTGCGCCTGTATTTTTGCATAAATCCGTAAAATTGTTGACGCCGCTTTTTATCGTTTCTTCTATATTTCCGGCTCCGACCTGACTGCAGGAACAAACTAATTTTCCCAGGACAGGTTTTGCATTTGAGCTTCCTCTTAGTAATAAATTTCGCTTGTCTGATAATTCGATTTTGCTTTCGATCATGGTTTTAAACTCCGCAAATTCATTTTTATCTCCCATTAAAATAGCACCAACAAGCAAATCATCCTTTACGATACATTTTTTGTAATAGCGTTTTTTAAGATCAGCAAAAATAATTTCTTCGTACGAATCGTCGTTTTCCGGAATTTCGATATCACCAATGCTACAGAGGTTAATATCTTCCAGTTTTAGAATATTCATTAAAATAGAACCTTTGTAAAAACTGCTAATATCACCTGCTAAAAAATTAGCCAGAATATCAGCTTGTTCTTCGGCAGCAGAAGTGATTCCGAATAATTTATTGTTGAATTCGGCTATTTCTCCAATTGCAAATATATCAGGGTTTGAGGTCTGCAAATACTGGTTTACTTTTACACCGCGTCCGCAGGCAAGTCCGCTTTCTCGGGCGATTTCGATATTCGGAATTGTTCCAATCGTATAAACAATCGCATTTGCTGTGATGATTCTGCCACTTTTTAGGGCAATTTCGATTTCATTCGGATTATCGGTTTCAAAAACAGTACTGACCTCATTATCAAAGTAAATCTGAATATCGCGAAGCTGAACTTCCTCTGCCAATAATTTACTCGAAATTCGGTCTAGTTGACGTTCCATTAAACGTGACGCTCTTTGAACAATGGTAGTTTTAACTTTTTTATGTTTTAGGGCAGCAGCCAGTTCTAAGCCTAATAAACCTCCGCCAATGATAACAACATGTTGTTCTTCGGATGGTAAATTTGTGCTGTCAAGATGTTTTTTTAAACGATCTGCATCTTCTTTGCGTCTTACGGTAAATCTGGCCGGAAGATGTAGTTGTGCATTTTCAGGCACAAAAGGACGGCTTCCCGTTGCCATGATCAAAGAATCATAAGTATGTATTTCGCCTAAACTATCCGTTATTGTTTTTTTGCTGGAATCAATTTTCGTGATTGCCACATTAGCATTCATCGTGATTTTTAATTTATTTAAAGCCTCACCATCTTTTACTTTTAGCAATTGTTCCCAGCTAAATTCGCCAGTCATATATTCCGGAAGCAAAACGCGATTGTAAAACGGGTTTACTTCATTCGAAAAAACTACAATCTCATCTGTTTGATTGAACTCACGATAATTTTGAATAAATCTAAAAGAAGCTGCTCCGGCACCCACAATAGCAATTTTCTGGAACGGTTTTACATATTTGGTAATATTGACTGTGGTGTATTTAAAATCAGGTTCTTTAGAAACCGGATCAACTACTGTATTGGTCAAATTATTGGTTCTGTTCAGGTCATTTTCGAGTTGTTTTCCCCAGTGCATTGGCAGAAAAAGGACTTTTTCTTTGATAGTATCTGTTACTTTTGCTTTTACGCGAACTTCTCCGTTTTTGCTCGATACAACTACAATATCGCCATTTTTAATATCATTTTTAAAAGCATCGATTGGGTTTATTTCTAAAACCGGACTTGGCGTGTGCGTCATCAATCTCGATACTTTTCCGGTTTTGGTCATCGTATGCCATTGATCGCGAACTCGTCCTGTAGTTAAAATAAACGGAAACTGCGGATTAGGCTGTTCTGATGTATTTTCTATAGCCGTTGGTAAATTAAAAATTGCTTTTTGTGATGGCGTATAGAATTTTTTATCCGTAAAAAGTCGGGGAGTGCCCGGATGTCCGTAATCCGGAACAGGCCATTGAAAAGTACCTTCGGTTTTTAAGCGATGATAATTTAAGAATGAAATATCTATGTTCGTATTTTTAGTCAGCGCGCAATGCTCTTTATAAATTTCTTCGGCACTATTAAAGTTGAAACCGTTGAAATTCATTTTTTTAGCAAAGCGAATTAAAATTTCAATGTCAGAAAGCGCTTCGCCGGGAGCATTGATTCCTTTTGGTAAATAAGAAATTCGTCGCTCTGAATTGGTCATCGTACCTTCTTTTTCTAACCAACCAGCGGCAGGCAATAATAAATCGGCATATTTTGAAGTATCTGCATTATGCGAAATATCCTGAACCACTACAAATTTTGCATTTTGCAATGCTTTTTCGATACGGCGGGAATCGGGTAAACTCACTAACGGATTGGTGCAGATAATCCAGACGGCCTTCATTTTTCCAGATTCCAAAGCTTCAAACATTTCGGTTGCGGTTAAACCCGGTTTGTCTGATATTGCATCGACGCCCCAAAAATCAGCCACTTCTTTTCGATGCTCCGGATTTGCAATGTCTTTATGTGCGGCCAGAAGTGTCGCCATTCCGCCAACTTCTCGTCCGCCCATTGCGTTAGGTTGTCCTGTTAAAGAAAATGGCCCTGAACCCGGTTTGCCTATTTGACCCGTTAATAAAGACAAATTCAATAAAGCGGTATTTTTATCTACACCAACAGCGCTTTGGTTCAGTCCCATTGCCCAAAGTGAAATAAAACCTTTGGCTTTGCCAATAATATCGGCAGCAAGTTTAATATCATTAACCGAAATACCACAAATTTTGGAAGCTTTTTCTAAAGAAGTACTTAAAACTAAGTCTTTGTATTGTTTAAAATTTTCGGCATTGTTTTTTACAAAATCATGATCGACGTAGCCTTTTTCGATGATACGTTTGGCGATGGCATGGTACAATATAATGTCAGATCCTGGGATAATCTGCAAATGCAGATCGGCAAAAGCAGCTGTATCCGTGCGTCTTGGATCAATAACAATGATTTTTATTTTAGGATTTTTCTCTTTGTGTTTTTCTATTCTTCGAAATAAAATAGGATGACACCAAGCTGGGTTTGCCCCCGTAATAAGGAAAGTATCGGCAAGTTCGATATCATCATAAGCAATGGGTACAGAATCTTCGCCAAAAGTTTTTTTATACCCTACAACGGCTGAACTCATGCACAAACGCGAATTTGTATCGATGTTATTGGTTTTCAAAAAGCCTTTTACCAATTTGTTTACCAGATAATATTCTTCGGTTAAACATTGCCCCGAAATATAAAATCCAACGCTGTCGGGACCGTGTTTTTTTATAATAGAAGTAAAAACAGCTGCAGCGCGATCAAGTGCAGTATCCCAACTTACACGTTCCAGCGGATAGGATTTACTGCCACGCATTTGGGGATATAAAATTCGGTCTGATGTGTCATTGACTACGTAGTGCAAATTCATTCCTTTAGAACATAACATTCCTTTATTGACAGGATGGTCTTTGTCGCCCGTAACCATTACGCCATTTTTGGCATCCTTGGTTACGATTATGCCACAGCCAACGCCACAATACGAACAGGTAGTTTTGATTTTGGTATTTTGCATCACAGCTTTTTTTAAGTAATAACTAATGAAATCTGTTTAGATCTAAATAATTCACTTATTTATTCTTAAACAAAAATAAGTATTTTTACGTATAAATACTTATTTTTATAATTTATTTTTCTACTTTTGATTCAAATAAAAGAGGAACAACAATTTAGTGTACCATGCATAAAATTTGAACTCATGAAAGAAGAGCAACCAATTTGTTATACCTGTATCAACGAAAATTGTTTTATTAAGAAACATTTGCACTTAGAACAGATGAAAGAATATGTTTTAAGGAAAGAAACCTTTGTTTGTAAAAAATCGAATTCTTTTATTAAAGAAGGTGATCTTATAAAAGGATTGTACTTTATTTGTTCAGGTAAAGTAAAAACAATAAAAACCGGCATAAACGGAAGAGAACAAATTGTTCGGTTAACAAAAAACGGAGATACAATAGGCTTCCGCGGATTTGGAACGAGCAGTAGATATTTGATTGGTGCCTCTGCCTTAGAAGATACTGTTTTATGTAATTTTAGCAACGAAACGATGTTGGAGATTCTTCAGAAGATTCCCGAATTTACCTATGCTTTAATGTTGTTTTATGCCGATGAACTCAATAAAAGTGAGAACAACATTCGTAAAATTGCTCATATGAATGTGCGCGAACGTGTAATCGATTTGTTGCTGTACATCCATCGTAAATTTGGTCAAATTGAAGGTTTAATAGATATTGAACTTTCCAGAAAAGAGATTGCTGATTTTGCCGGAACTACAGAAGAGCAGGCGATTCGCGTACTTTCGAATCTGAAAAAAGAAATGCTCATTAAAACCGTCGGTAAAAAAATAGGGATTTTGGCTGTGCCTAAATTACGATGTGAAATTATGGAACATAAATATTTTACTATTTAAATAGATTAAGTAGTATTACTTATAATTTTAAAGACGCACAATAATGTATTTTTTTGTACGTCTCTTTTGATGAGATTTATAAATTAGCATACCAATTTAATATATAATCTGCTATTTCTTCCCAACCTTTTTCGCCACAAATAAAATGACTTTTGGTATCATAAATTTTTACATCAACTCTGCTGTTAGGATCTTTGTATTGGGCAGCAATTTTTTTGGTTAAGGCTGGCGGAAATATATTGTCATTTCCTCCGCCAATAAATAAAATTGGCTGATGTGGTTTTTTGAAATCGGCATTTGAGAAAGATTTCAATAGGGTTTCCCTACCAATTTTTCTGCTTTCGGGAACAGCAATCAGGTCGTAAGCTTTGTCTTGTTCAGGTTTTGGTAATGTATTAAAAAAGGCACGATTGTACCAGTCTCTTGATCCTAAGTAATAGCCTTTACTGGAAAAGAAGTTTACTGCCGGCCATACAATTTTTACTGTTGAAAATGGAGGTAAAACATTTTTGGGAGGTGCTCCATTGATACTTACTGCGGCATCGGCTTTGCCTAAATCAATTAGTTTTTGTACTGCTAATCCCGCCATAGAGTGCCCAATTACAAGCGGTTTTTCGGGTAAGGTATCGATGAGTTTTGCAATATTCTGTACAACATCTATAAAGCCTGTGTCAACAAGTTCCGGATGTATATTTTCCCGAAGTGCTACAGGATCGCCATCGTGTCCCGGATTTGCAGGAGCATATACTGTATATCCTTTTTGTTCATAATAATTTTTCCATTCTGACCAGGTACTATCATTCACGAACATCCCGTGTACTAATACAATTGTTTTTGATTTTGCCATTATTAAGGTATTTAAAATTGATACTAATTTTAGAATAGGGCAATGCAAAATGAGAAACAACCTTTTTAATTGAGGTTGCCGCTTGTAGATAGTTTCTTTTTTTTTTGTACTAAAATACAAATAAAAGTTTTTATTTTAACAATTGATTTTAATTTAAATAACTGTATTGTAGTTAGTTATTGTTTTTGAGGGGGAAATGGTGTAGAGATGTACAGTAGTAGTTTTTTTGTACATCTCTACGAAACGTTTTTAGAAAGCTTATTTTTTCTTTCCAATAAATCGAATAACTGATCCTTTTCCGTTATGGAATAAACCTTCGTTTAATTCGATTTCTTTTTCTTCTAATTGAATGATTTCATAATCAGGAAAATCAGATTGTATTTCTTCAATAGAAAATAAGGATTCAATATCTTTTGGTCCGCCAACTTTATCGTTTATAGCCAGATATTCTAAATGTTTTTTGCTGAAAGCTTCAAAAATGATGTGTCCATCTTTGCGCAAATAAGTTTCTAATGTTTTATGAATGGATGATTTAATCGCTGCAGGAAAGTGTGCATAAATTAATGCAATTGCATCAAATTGTTCAGCTTGATAATTAAGGGTTTCCAGTTCTCCGACTTGGTAATCAATTTCGACATTATTTGCTTCAGCTAGTTTAAGAGCTTTGTTTTTTCCTTCGGCACTAATATCAAATGCGGAGACTTTCCAACCTAATTGGGCTGCGAAAACAGCATTTCGTCCTTCGCCTTCAGCCGGGAAAAGAATACTTCCGGGATTTAGTTTCTCTAATTGTTCTTTTAAAAAATTGTTGGGCGCTGTGCCGTAAGCAAATTCTTCGCTGCTGTAACGGTCGTTCCATCTGTCTGTCCAGGTGTCGTTCATTTTTGTTATTAAGATTTAAGATTGTATCACGAGATGCTTTACTGATTATTCTTTCAGGTAAATAAGAAAGATTTAGTTTTTTGTACATCAAATATACCCAATTATAAGAGTAAATGTCCTTAAAATAGAAAACAAAAAAATACCCTTTTTCTAAAAGAGAAAAAGGGTAAATTGTCTTGTTATTATTAAAGTTTAACTATTTTTTCCAGCTGAAAATTCTAGGATTTACAGAAATCATTAACCATGCCCAGTTGTTGGTATGTCCTGCATATCCAGGAGTTTTTAGAACTTCTAAAGTTTTGGTACCAAACATTTGAGAATATCCTCCTGTAAGTGTAATATCTTTTTTGAAATTGAATCCGGCTGTAAAGTCAACCTCAGTTCCTAAGTAAGAATCCATTTTTTTGTTTGCTACCACTACATCAGCAGCAGATAAGAATACGTGTGGCATTAATGCAAATTGCCATTTTTTTACATTGTAATTGAATTTCAAAGAAGCGTCTTGTAAACCAACACTGTTTTGATGACCTCCACCAACATAGAAATAATCCATGTAACCGTTAAATGCGTGGTTAGTACCAAAAATAGGATTGAATGATTTGATTACTGTACTTCCGTCATTTGTGTCTTTTCCTGATAAATATTCGTAACCAACACCTGCTTTAAATGAATCTGTTATAGCATATGCAAAGTTTACTGCACCATCCCATGCACTAACCTGATTGTCTGTACTTTTTCCGGTTTGACCGTAGAAACTTAAGTTACTGTCAATTTTTTTGGTTTTGTAAGTCAGGTAAGTTCCAAAAGTTTGTTTGTAATCAACTAGTAGTTTTTGTGCAGGATTAGCATATTCATAACCCGTATTCAAAACTAACAAACTAATACCTAATTTGTCTACATTAGTATGGTACCATGCATATTGCATCGCTTTGTAATTACCTACTTTGTAAGGAGTTTGAAAATTGTTTTCGGCATCAGAGTTATACGCTAATCCCATATCAAGCTGGTGATTTTTTGGGTGGAAAGAGACCATTAAGGCATCGTGGCTCTGTCCTTGTTGTAACCAGTCAATTTCTCCCATAATACGTTGGTTGTCATAAGAAAGTACTTGGCGACCAGCTCTTGCGCTCCATTTTTCACTGATGTCATATTGTGCCCAAGCTTCAAAAACGGCAATGCCATTTTTATCAGAAGTTGCAGTTGTACCTACATCTCCCCATGTTCTAACATTCTGTAAAGTTAATTTTGCAGATAATTGATCTTGTTTGTAATTAAAATTTAATCGTGAACGTTGTGAGATTTGAGAAGTTGCTTCTGTGCCTTCGGGTCTAAGAGTTCTAAATCCGTTACGATATTCAAAGCGTGGTCTTAATTGCATATTTACATCTAATTCCTGTGCTTGAATATCAAAACTTATTCCTACTAATGATAAGAATAGAATTATTTTAAGTTTTTTCATAATTGGTTTCTTTAAATATCAGCAAAATTATAAGAAAAATAGCTCATAGTATATGATAAAAATCATATTAATGCATGTTTTTTGGTCTAAAAGTTTTATTTAATCTATTGTCTGTCAATTACTTTTGCAAATATAGGTGATTTTTCTTTCATAATTTTACTTATGGTATAATGCATCCAAATCAGGCAGATAGCAGAAAAAATGAGAATAAAAATCCATGAACTGGACCAGATTCCGGTTGCTGTTAAAAGATATCCAAAAATAATTGGCCCAAAGAAACCGCCCAAACCGCCAATCATGCCCACCATACCGCCAACAACGCCAACCTCGGTTGGGAAATATTCCGGAATATGTTTGTAAACTGCCGCTTTTCCTATTCCCCACGAAATACCAATTAGGATCACTAAAACCAGAAAAACCCACATGTTAGCGTCGAATTTAATTACTGTAATTCCTTTGGCTAAAAGTTCTTTTTTCTTGACAGTTTGGTTTTGTTCAACCACGACTTGCTGCCACGATGTACTGGTTGGAAAGATGGCGCTTTCGCTTACATCTTCTTTTTTTTGTGCAACGGTAAAATCTGTTTCCCCAATCTTAATGTTGCTATTTGAAACCGAAGTTACAGTACCTTTTTTAGTAGCTAAAACGCCTGGGCCAGTAGTGGTAATTTCCATTTTCGGGATCATCAGTAAAGCACTCAAAATTACTGAAGAACTCAAAACCCAATACATCACTTTTCGGGCTCCGAATTTATCTGATAAATAGCCTCCAAAAGCACGAATTACGCCAGACGGCAAACTGAAAAGAGTGGCAAATAAACCGCCCATAACTAAACTGGTTTGATAGACATTCATGAAATTCGGTAATAACCATTGCGAATAAGCGACAAAACATCCGAATACTAAAAAGTAATAGGCTCCAAAACGCCAGACTCTGGCTGATTTTAAAGAACCCAGCATTTGAGAAACGCTTTTAGTATTGTTTTCTATTTTTTTATTTTTGGCAAAAATCAAAAAGGCGACTCCAATTACCAATAAAGAAATGGCATAAATAACAGGCAATATTTTCCACCCATTTTGAGGATCATCAACAGAGAAATGATTTAATAAGGAAGGTGCCAAAAAAGTAGTTATTGCGGCTCCGGCGTTCCCCATTCCGAAGATTCCCAGGGCACGGCCTTGCCATTCTTTTGGATACCAAATCGAGGTATATCCAATCCCGACAGCAAAACTTGTTCCGACCATTCCGAAGAAAAAACTCAATAAAGCAAACATAAAAAAACTGTCGGCATAAGGAAGTAAAAATAAAGGAATCGAGCAGAGGAGGAGTAAAAGTGAAAAAACGTATTTTCCGCCATATTTATCCGTTAGAATTCCAATTGGCAGACGCATGATCGAACCTGTTAATATGGGAATACCCAGAAGCCAGCCCACCTGAACAAGGCTCCAGTGAAAAATTCCGTTATCGACTAAAAAGGTTACTAAAACACCGTTTAGTGTCCAGCAGGCAAAACACACTGTAAATGCCAATGTGTTCAAAATTAAAATTTTGTGAGATTGAGATAATGGGTTTGTAGTTTTCATAGCACTTATAATTTTTGATAAAAATAAGTACTATAACTTAGATGAAAACTGCTAAAACGCAGTTCTTGAAAGATAATTACGTATTTATACGTAATTTACAGTAACGAATACTCAGTCGCTTTATTCGAAAGTTCCATTAAATTTTTAACTTTTAACTTTTTCATTAAGTTAAAACGATGTACTTCGGCAGTACGCTTACTGATATCAAGTGCTTCAGCGATTTCTTTGTTTCCTTTTCCGGACAATAAAAGTGTGAGAATTTCTTTTTCTCTTTTGGTAATCATCATTTCTTCGGACAAGCTTTGTTTCGGTTCTAATGATGTTGAAGAGTTGGTCAATTGGCTAATTAAGATAGATGAAATATCGCCGCTAAAATATTTCCCGCCGGCAGCAACGGTATGCAGTGCTTTTAGGAATTCTTCTTTGCTTGAACCTTTTAATAAATAACCATCGGCTCCGGCTTTTATAGACTTTAATACGTATTCTTCAGACTCGTGCATAGAAAGCATAATGATTTTTACGTTATTATTTTCGCCTCTAAGTTTTTCTACTACCTCGATACCGGTTAAGTTAGGCATACGAATATCTACTATAAGTAAATCAGGTTTGCTGGCTGCAACCACTTCAAGAGCATCTGCACCATCGATTGCTTCTCCTACAACCTCGATGTTTGCTTCGTTTTCAAGTAATGATTTTATTCCATCTCTTACAAAAACATGATCATCTGCCAGTACTACACGAATGATATTACTCATAATTTACTTAAATTTTATTTTGGATTTTTACGTATATTCATCTACAAAGAAGACGCTAATATACGTAATTTTTAGATTTTAATTTCTAAATTTTTAAAATTGCAAATTCTAACATTAAAGCCAACATTAAAATATCATTAAAAAATGAATCATATTATAAGTTATATGTTGCTATTTGAAGATGGTCTTGGGTTGAACTTTGACAAAGTTTGCTGCGAATTACATTATTTATTTATTTAAGTTCGGTGATTAAGATTGTGTTCCTTCGACTTCGCTCAGGATGACAACATTGAGAATCGTCTTGCGTTGATTTTGTCAAAGTGTTTACATGAAGTTTATCATTTCTGGTAAATTTTGAGTAAATCAGAAGCTCTTATGAAAGCGATTGCCGCGAGAGGGATAGGAGAACGTTACCTTGTAACGCGGATAGCCCGACAGCATCGCGCTAAGAGGGCGTATAAGCGCAAAGAATTTTTGCCCTCTTATCGGGATGGTGTCTCGCCCAAATTATTATTATTATTATTTGGTAGATTTTACGTTGCGGGCTTCGACTTCGCTCAGCCTGACAAGATTGTGTGTAATTGGAATTTGGAATTTATTTTTTGAAGATTCCTATTGGTTTGGAATTTTAATATTCGGAATTTCCTTTTTCTAAATAGGAATATTAAAAGTAATTCTCGTTCCTTCGCCCGGAATAGAATTAATAAATACGCGACCGTTTACGTATTGAATTCGCTCTTTCATAAACAATAATCCCATTCCGGATTCGCTGTTGCTTTTTTTGTCTACGGCGTGAATGTCAAAGCCTTTTCCGTTGTCGTCTACGATAATGCTTAATAAAGTATTGCTGTGCGAAAGCTGGACAATTATATGCGATGATTCGGCATATTTTATGGCATTATTGATGGCTTCCTGCGTTAGTCGGTAAATGTTGATTTCGATTAGAGAATCTAAACGCTGATTGAAGTCGGTTTTGTTGTAAAACAGAATTTCTTTTCCGGTTAGTTTAGAAAGTTCCTGGGTAAGTTTTGCCAAAGAGGAAACGATGCCGTGATCGCTGAGTTCCGGAGGCATCAGGTTGAAAGTGGCGGTGCGAACGCCTTTTATAATATCGAGTGATAACTTTTTTAGATATTCTATTTTTTGAGCTGATTTTTCTTTGTCGTCGAGATTGATACTTTCGAGACTAAATTTTAATCCGGTAAGCATTTGCCCAATTCCGTCGTGAATTTCTTTTGCGATTCGGTTTTGTTCGTTTTCCTGATTTTCGACAATTTTACTCGAAATGATCTTTTGCTGATTGATTTTTTCGGTGCTGTTTTCGATATTCAGGCGTTCGACTTCGCGTTGTGCTTTTTTGCGCTCGGTAATATTGAAACAGATTATTAAAAGTTCTGATTCTTCTTTTTTGATAGTTACCGGAACCATCGATAAGTCGAGCCAAAAAGTCTGCGCTTCTTTATTGATGATTTTAATTTCGCCCTGCCAGCCACTTCTGTGTTTCTCAAAGATGATTCGGTCAATATTGAGTTGTTCTTTCTCGTCGGTTGTTAGCACCTCAGAGAATTTTTTATCAGAGGAAAATCGGGTGTAATTTAAGAGTTTGGCAAATTTTTCTCCGATATGAATGATCGAACCATCGGGCGCAATACGACAATACAGCAGCGTATTTTCCATGGCATAATTCAGCGATTTTAATTCTTTTACGGAGTTTTCTTTTATTTCGCTAATAATTTCAGTGTCATAAGCGAGTTTTAAAGCTTTCTTTTCAGAAGATAAAAGTTTGGCAATCAGTTTTTCTATTTTTTTGTTGGTAGGTTTAAAGATGAAGAAAAACTCCATTAGCAAAACGAAAAGTGTAAAGGTAAAAATCCAATATTCTATTTTGCGTTGTTCGGTAACTTTTTCGTGGGCTTCAAGATCGTACTGACTTACAATTCGATTCATTTTTGAAAGGAAAACGCCTTCGTTTTTCAGGATGGTCTGAACCAGTTTTTGATTCTGGGCTAAATTGCTTTTTTGTTTTAAGTTTAATAGAAAAGAATCGGTTGATTGACTAATAGTACTGAAAACCGGATTGATTTCGGCATACAATTTATTGAGAGTTTCGCTTTTTTCTTTAGGGAAAGCCAAACTGTCGTTACCATTTTCAAGCGCGTTTTGAGTGGTTTTCCAGAGTTCGAGAACATCTTTTAAATGCGAAATCTGTTTTTGGGAAACGGTGTCTGAAACATAATTTAAGATCAAAACCTCTTTTACAATTTTCTGGCTCAGCATTCTTTGCTTTCCTGAAATATTTATGATTTTAGAATCGCTTAACTGTTGTTTTAAATTGTACTGAACGAGGATCTGACTTAGAATGACGGTTATAGCAATAGTCCAGAGTGCAAAAAAATACCAACGGCGTAAATTTTTGAAATTGATTTTATCGGCAGCTTCCTGATTGCTTTTTTTCATTCGAAGTGAATATTTGTCTTTTATCTTAAAATGAAATTTGTTTTAAATGTATTCCATCTATCAGATTACAATCCTAAAGAGGCTTTTATTAAGTTGAGATTTTCTTCAGAATAATTAATTTTTAAGGCTTCCTGATGTCCTTTGTCAGACATTTTATCCCAGGTTTTTTTGATGATGTTTTTTAGTTTTTCATCGTCGTGTTTGTGCACAAACGGATCCAGGTAATATTCTAAAAATACCAGACAAATAATATCTTCGAGCAATTGTGTTTCGGCATCTTTTTTCAATAATTTCTTTTCGATTAAAAAAGAAACACGATCGATAAAATCCTGATTGTATCCTGCTTTTTCTAAAATTTCGGCAGTAGTTTTGGCATGAAATTTTTTCAGGTCTTCTCGCCATCTTAAATAGCCCACACGATCCATTGGGTAGGATTCGCGCGCGACTTTCCATCGGCAAATGTGTTGTGCTTTTGAGGCAATCTGAATTTGCTCCGAAGCTTCGGGTTCAAACTGCATCAGTCTTTCGTACATTCTGTTCGAATATAATAATTCCTTTGGATATTCGGTATTTTGATCGATTTCGATATTCGGATCCTGTGCGTTTTCAGCATCAATCCACTCGCTTGCTTTTTGAAAAGGTGTAGTCATTGTTGGTAAGATAATAGATTTCAAAGATACATAATTAACTAATAAAGCTTAATTTTTTTCAGGAGCTAATCCCGCTATCCGTTTCAATCTTTTGTGGCGAACCCCGCCACAAAAGAATTTCCACTACTATCGGGGCTAGGGCAATCATTTTCATAAGAATATTTTCGTCTGTTTTTGTCATTCCGACGGAGGAGGAATCCCCGCAAGTAGCTCTACAAAGATTGGCGTTGTTCTGTGCGGAGCTACTTGCGGGGATTCCTCCTCCGTCGGAATGACAAGATTGTGAATAATACTTGTATTGTTAATCTACAAAGCCTACAAATACTTCGTTTTCAATAACTTTAATCGGATAGGTTGCAATTTTAAAATCATCGCCGTTTAGGTTAGAACCATCAACCAGCGAAAAAGTTTTCTTATGCATTGGGCAGGCAATTTTTGGGATATCATCTGTCGAACCTGTCATTCCTCTTGCGAGAACCATTTCCATTTTATGCGGACAGGCGTTTTGGCAAGCGTACCATTCGTTACGGCGTGCGAAATTGAAAATGGCAATTTGTTTGTTTTTGTATTTGATGCAGCCGCCACGATTGGTGGGGAAATCTTCTACTTTTCCGGCTTTGAACCAAATTGTTGCATCGTTTGGATGAACTGTTTCGTATTGATTTAAGATTTCTTCCATTTTGATAAGTTTTGTGTTTCTGTTCTTATCCCTCTTTTTACAATCAAGAGAGTTTGATGGCGCAGTAAAAAAGAGGGTAAGAGGACAGCAAACGTTTTTGTGATATTTTTTTTTTTTGGAGCTGATTTTTTAACACATAGAAACATAGATTTTTTGTTTTTTTGAAAAAGTAAAATCAAAAAGAAACTAGTTTCTTCACACATAGCTATGTTTGTTAATGCAAGTGAAACGCCTTTTTTAAGATTCTAAAAGCTATGTCTCTATGTGTTTAAATAATTATGTATAAAGCTAAGACCAGGCTTTTGGCATTTTTTGATCTCTTAACGGAACAAAAACAACATTGTCATCTTTTTCTTCAGAGTTTACAAAGTGGTTGAAACGTTTTAATAATCTTGGTTTTTCGAGTACTTGTTTCCATTCGCATTCAAAAGTATTTACCAGAGTCTGCATTTCGGCTTCAAGGGTTTCACAGATTCCTAGACTGTCTTCGATGATTACTTCTTTTAAATATTCTAAACCTCCATCTAGTTTATCCAGCCAGGTTGCGGTTCTGATTAACGGACCAGCCGTGCGGATGTAATACATTAAAAAACGATCGAGATATTTAATAACAGTTTCTTTGTCGATTTTTTCAGCCAATAAAACGGCGTGTTTTGGGTTGGCACCGCCATTTCCTGCGATGTATAAATTCCATCCACCTTCAACAGCAATTAATCCGAAATCTTTTCCGCGGGCTTCGGCGCATTCGCGAATGCAGGCCGAAACACCACCTTTTAGTTTATGGGGAGAACGAATTCCTTTGTATCTGTTTTCTAATTCGATGGCAAATCCGGCGCTGTCGTCCATTCCGTAACGGCACCACGCATTTCCAACGCAGCTTTTTACAGCGCGAAGCGATTTTCCGTAAGCGTGACCACTTTCGAAACCATTATCGATTAAGATTTTCCAGATTTTTGGTAAATCACTCAAATGTGCGCCAAATAGATCGACACGTTGTGCTCCGGTAATTTTAGTATATAAATCGAATTGTTTGGCTACTTCGCCAATTACGATTAGTTTTTCGGCTGTAATTTCACCTCCGGCAACTCTTGGAACTACAGAATAAGTTCCGTTACGCTGAATATTGGCCAAAAATCTGTCGTTTGTATCTTGAGTTGTAACGTGTTTATTGGCAGTATCATTATAAATACTGGAGAAAATAGAAGCTACGACAGGTTTGCAAACCTCACAACCATCGCCTTTGCCATGATGATCGATTACTTCATAAAAATTCTCGTATTTGTTTATTTTAACCAAATCGTATAATTCCTGACGTGTGTAGCTAAAGTGTTCACAAATAACATCTTTGACTTCTTTACCAAGAGATTTTTGAGTGGCTTTTACCAAATCAGAAACCATTGGTTTACAGCCTCCACAACCAGAAGTTGCTTTGGTATGTTTGACAACATCTGAAAAATTAGAACAAGTTTCGTCTAAAAGTGAACAGCAAATAGCACCTTTGGTAACATTTTCGCAAGAACAAATTACTGCAGTATCAGGTAAATCAAGAACGCTACCTAAACTAGAACCTTCAGAACCATCGCGAGAACCTAAAATTAAATCTTCAGGATTTTTTGGCAGTGCCATGGCATTACTAAAAATTTGAAAAAGAGAATTGTAATCGCTGGAATCTCCAACCAAAATTCCGCCCAATAAGGTTTTAGAATCTTTGGTCACGTTGATTCTTTTATAAATTCCGCTTAATTTATTCTCGTAGATAATAGCAGTTACATCATTATTTTCTACGAAAGGATCACCAAAACTCGCTACTTCAACACCAATTAATTTTAATTGTGTCGACATATCGATGGTTTCTCTCATGGTTTTAGAACCATTTAAGATTTGCTCAGCGGCAACATCGGCCATTTCGTAACCCGGAGCAACGAGTCCGTAAATGTTTTGGTTATAAAGTGCTACTTCGCCAATTGCAAAAATCGAAGGATCTGATGTCTGCATTTGATTGTTTACCACAACGCCGCCTCGTAAACCCACTTCAAGTCCTGAAACTCTAGCCAGTTCATCGCGAGGTTTTATTCCGGCAGAAATAACCAACATGTCAACTTTTAACAATTCGTTTTCTGCAAACATCATTCCCGTTATACATGTTTCTCCGTCAATATATTGTGTTGCTTTATTAAGATGAATACCAATATTTAACTCTTCGATTTTAGATTGCAGCATATCGCTTGCACCTTTGTCTAATTGTCTTGGCATCAAGCGCGGAGCAAATTCCACAACATGCGGATTTAAGCCTAAATCACGAACGGCTTTCGCAGCTTCAAGTCCTAATAATCCTCCGCCTAAAACTGCCGCTTCTGTGGCACCTTTTTGCTTTATTTTTTTGGCGTAAGCCATAATTGCATCCAGATCTTCGATAGTTCTGTAAACAAAAACACCTTCTTTTTCGACGCCGTCAATAGGAGGAACGAATGCCGAAGATCCTGTTGCCAAAACTAAGTAATCGTACGTATGAGTTTTTTCTAAATGGGTATGTATTGTTTTTTCTGAGCGATTGATATCTGTAATTAATTCAGAAGTGTTTAAAGTAATATTATTTTCTAAGTACCATTCGGTTGTTGAGAGTGATAAATCGTCAGCTGTTTTTCCTCCAAAGTATTCACTTAAGTGAACACGATCGTAGGCACGCCTTGGTTCTTCACCAAAAACGGTTATTTGATACTTTTCCTGTCCTGATTTTGTAACGAATTTTTCGCAAAATTTATAACCAACCATGCCGTTTCCAACTACTATTACTCTTATCATGATTTCTTTAATTAAGTATTACTACGCAAATATAAGTATTTATACTTATTTAAATACTTAATAATTTCGTTTTTTTTAGAATTAAATTGGATTGTTTATTACGTATTTTATCGTAATCTTTTACGTAGCGCGGGTTTTGAAAGAATTTAGAAACTTATAGTTTTATAAATTTGAAAAGATTCTAAATAAGGATTTCAAAAAAATGTTGTAAATTCATAAGAATTTTATATATGTTTTATTTAAATAGAATATTCTTAACATAAAGTCTATGAAAAAATCACTTTCGTTTTTGCTATTACTTTTATTAATAGTAGGTTGTAAATCTACAACAGGCAAAACTTCAGATACAAAAAGCACTACTTCTGAATATGGAGCTCAGGAAGATCAAATGAAATATTACTTTACTGGAACCGGAAACGAACCTTTTTGGGGTATAAAAATGGGAACTGAGAATATTGAATTCACCTCTTTAATTTCTGGAAAAGAAAAACTTACTTTCCCTGCAACCGAAGCCATAAAAGCAATGGATGCTAATATAAAAATGTATAAACTAACTAATGAAACATCAACTGCGACAATTACGATTCAGCAATTAGAATGTCAAAACTCGATGTCGGGCGCAATTTCTAATTATAAAGTTTCAGTTGAAATTAAAAATAACAGCGAAATTACTGATACAAAATTAAGCGGATGTGGAAATTATAATACTGATTATCGTCTGCACGATATTTGGGTTCTGGAAGAACTAAACGGATTCAAGGTTTTTATAACCGATTTTCAAAAGGAATTACCAAGGATTGAAATCAATTCATCAGAAAATAAATTTATGGGTTACGGAGGTTGTAATGCAATTAGTGGCAGTATTTTTTATGAAAAAGATTTACTACGATTTTCTAAAGTAGTGGCTACGATGATGGCTTGTGCGCCGGGAAATAAAGAAGATCAATTTATAAAAGCGCTGCAAAGTACCACTACGTATTCTATTGGAGATAATAGATTAACGCTTTCTAATCCGTCTGGAAAACTTTTGGTGTTTAGAAAAGTAGATTAATTTTGGATATAAATATGTCTTAAAATGATTAAAAAATAATTTTTAGGATCTCTATTTCTTAACGAATAAGATAATTTTGTAAATTAAAACTTATAAAATTATTATTTTACATGAAAAGAATTTTAATGTTATTTATTGCTTTATCATTGGCATATAGTTGTAAATCTACGAAAGACGGAAATTCAACAAGTGTTAATTCAAAGACAATTGAAAAGAAGTTACAGCAAACGTGGACTCTGGAAGAATTAAACGGAAAGAAAATAGCTTCAGCCGATTTTCAGAAAAGTGTTCCAAAGATTGAAGTGAAATCTTCAACTTTTACGGGCTCTACCGGATGTAATACAATCAACGGGAATTTATTTTCTAAAGGCTCGAAAGAAATTCAGTTTCTTAATCTTACATCTGAAACTAAAAAATGCCCGACGGCTAAAAAAGAAGAAGAGTTTTTGAAGTTATTGAAAACAACAACAAATTATTCAGTTAATAATGATAAACTAACGCTTTCGAACCAGTTTGGACCAACGATGGTTTTCAAAAAAGTAAATTAAAAATTAAAGGCTTCAACTAATTAATAGCGAAGCCTTTTTGCTGTAGTTTTGTCATCCTGACGCAGGAAGGATCACACTAGTTGATCGACAAAGATTTACGATTTTCTTTACGGAGCTTCGCGTGTGATCCTTCCTCCGTCAGGATGACAAGATTGCGTAAATTCTGTATATGGTTTTGCTTCGTTCCTCGCAATGATAAACGTTGCGAAAAAAAACAAAATCCGTGCAAATCTGCGTTTTCGTGTTAGCGAATCCGTTTAATCCGCGTGCCATTTCACATTGTTATTCCAATTCTTTAAGATCTTCTTTATCCTCTTCAATAAAATCCAATTCTAAAGCTCTTACAGTTTGAACTGCGTTTCCTGCAATACCACGAATAGAACCGTACATTCCTAATGTATTGTGAACGACTTTTTCGATTTGTTTTTCGCGTTGTTTCCAGATACGCTGCATCGCTCTTTTTTCGGCATCAAGATCGCCTTGCATTTGCGTAAAGCCTTCTACAATTCCTTCAATCTGCAAACGGAATTCGTTGCTGGTTAAGAAATCATACAACATCGACATTTTATCGCCTTTGTTTTCCTGCGCCTGAACAGCCTGACTAATCTGAATTAACGATTGGCGTAAAACAGCGCTTAAACCTTTAAACTCTTCATAGGTACAAATCCAGATCCCGTCGCGCATTCCCATTCTGTCCATTCCGGCAGGCATTACTTCGGTAACCAAAACGCCAATATTCGCTCTTTTTGTTCTAATATCATTTTTGAATTTCTCAATCCACGCAGGTTGAAAGGCTTTTGTACGCTTGCTTTCGTAGTAAATAGAACCACAATTTTGAAGTTCGCGAGTATTTACAATCTGAAGGCAATCAGCTCCGTTTGCACCTTTTTTAATTTCATCAATACTATCAAGCGGAAAATTATTGGCCAGCCATTCTTCAATCGCCAATTCCATCACTTCGCCTTGCAATTGCATAGAACCTTGTTCCTGCTTGCGTTTCATTTCTTCGATCAGCTTTTTTTGATCGTCAGATTGTTTTTGGTATTCTTTTATTTTAAGTTCGTTTTTTTCTTCTTCCTGTTTGCGAATTTTATCACGTTCTAAAACTAAAGTCTCATTCAACTGTTTTTGAGCTTGAGCTTCGATAGCGTCTTTCATTTCCAGTTTTTCACGTTGGAGTTTCGCGATTTCACCTTCCATTTTATTAAGTTCACGAAGTTTCTCCGATTTTTCAGAAAGTTCTTTTTCCATCGCAACCAAACGATCTTTGTTTTCTTCGTCGAGTTTAGTTTTTACTTTTTCGGTAATTTCTTTTTCTGCAACCTTTTTTTCACGCTCTAAACGTTCTGCAAAAAGTTCATTTTCCTGTTTCTTTTTGGCTTCAAATTCGGTTTTTGCTTTTTCGAATTGTTCATTTTTAAGTTCCAGCTCTTTGGCCTGAGCATTTGCCTTTTGTTGAAATTCTTTACGAATACTATCTTCCAATTGATGTTTTAGAATATCATTTACATCGATTGTAGTTCCGCAATTTGGGCACTGAATTGAAGATTGCTCTGCCATTTTTATTGATTTTATTTAGGTAATGTAATAATCTGCTAAGGTATTTAAAAGTTATCTTTTAAGTAAGCAATAAAGTGTGATAAATTGTAACGTTTTTTTGCCACGAATTTCACAAATTTTCACAAATTCACTTTCGTTAACTTTTTATTTTGTGAATTTAAGTAGTTTTAGTATTTAATTTTTACGGATTACCATACTTTAATTAATCGTGGAAAGTCGTACATAGTTTGTCATCCTGAGGAACGAAGGATCACACAAGTAATTCGACAAAGATTGGCGATTCTCTTTGAGGAGCATCTAGTGTGATCCTTCGTTCCTCAGGATGACAAATAAAACGCTAAAATTATTTTTTAGAAAAACCCAATAAAAATTCAACCGCAGATTTTGTGATTTCAGAATCATCTTCTTTTGAAGTAATCAATGAAACATCGGTATATAAATTAACTTTTTTTAATTCGATAAAACCAATTTCAGAATCCTTATTATTTCTGGCAATATTAGACGGAACAATCGAAATTCCCAAACCGTTTTTGACCAGTTGTACAATCGAATTGATGTTGTTTGATTCGTGAACAACTTTTGGTGTAAAGCCATAATATGCACAAAGTTCGAGTAAAACTTCATGATAATGCGGTGCATAATCTTTATTGAAAAACACAAAAGTTTCGTCCTTTAAATTCGGGATTTCTTTTTCATAATTAATTTGAATTAAACTCTTATTATAGACAACCGAAAATCCGTCCTGAAACCACAATTGCGATTTTATTTTGGGAGATTTTATCGGCGAACGAATAATGCCTAATTCGATTTTTCCTTGTTCTAAAGCATCGATTTGTTTGGTTGTAGAAACTTCAAAAAGCTTGAAACTGACGTACGGAAATTGCTCTTTGAGATGTTTTATTAATTCTGAAATTACAGAAGAATAAATCGAACTGATATAAGCGATTCTAAATTCGCCTGAAACATTCTCGGCTATTTTCTTTGTTTTAATAGTAATGCGTTCCAGATTCTGAAAAAGTGCTTTTACTTCTTTTTCGAAATATTTACCGGCTTCGGTTAATTCGACTTTTTTATTATTTCTAATAAATAAACGCGCCTCAATTTCTTGTTCTAATTCGATAATCTGGCGGCTCAAAGGCGGTTGAGAAATAAAAAGTTTTTCAGCGGCTTTGGTAAAGTTTAATTCTTCGGCTACAGCCAAAAAATATTTCAAGTGTCGTAATTCCATAAATACTTATTAGGTATTAATAATTGACAAAATAAGTATTTTTGAAGTATATATGAAAATACTAGTTTTGATAAAAAATTGTTTCACGCAGATTTTGGCAGATTTAAACTGATTAACACAAATTTATTTTTAATTGTGCCGATTTGAAAATAAAAGATCATTTTAAATCTGCTTTAATCTTTTTTAAATCTGCGTGAAACCAAAAAACAAACAAAAACTATGAAAAAATCAACTATTACAGAAATCAGAGAGCGTTTTGATAATGATGTCGAAAGATTCTCAAACTTAGAAACCGGACAAGTCGCTACAATTGACGCAACTATTTCATTAGAATTAATTACGGAAGCTTCTAAAAGGATTGTTCCGAATGCTTCAGCTGTTCTGGATATTGGCTGTGGAGCAGGAAATTATACTTTAAAAATGCTTTCGAAAGTTCCGAATTTGAATTGCACTTTGGTCGATTTGAGTTTGCCGATGTTAAACAGGGCTTTTGAAAGAGTATCAGAAGCAACGAATGGAAGTGTAGAAGTGAAACAAGGTGATATTCGAGAAGTCAATTTGCCTGAGAATCATTTTGACATTATTTTGGCCGGAGCGGTTTTGCATCATTTACGTGATGATCAGGATTGGGAAACGACTTTTGCTAAGATTTTCAAATTACTGAAACCCGGAGGATGTTTTATGATTTCGGACTTGATTACGCAGGATACCGAATTGTTGAACGAATATACCTGGCAGCGTTATGGCGATTATTTAGAAGGAATTGGCGGGGCAGAATATCGCCAGAAAGTTTTGGATTATGTAGAAAAAGAAGACACGCCAAGATCTATGAATTACCAATTGGATTTAATGAAAAAAGTGGGGTTTGCAAGTGTTGAAATTTTACACAAGAATATGTGCTTTGGCGCTTTCGGCGGGATTAAATAATAGTTTGCCACGAATTACACGAATTTGCACTAATTTTAAAGCATCAAGAGTAAATAAATTCGAGTTGATTAGTGTAATTCGTGGCAAAAAAAACTTAAACGATATCTACAACAATTTTACCAATTGCAGAACCATCACTTACGGCTTTATGCGCTTCCATGGCGTTGTCTAAAGTGAATTTTCTTGGGTCAACTAAAGGTTTTAATTTTCCTTCTTCGATTAGTTTTGTAGTTTGTTTTAGAATATCTCCGTGGTGTTTTCTTCCTTCATTTTCATTACCAATCATTGCGCGTAAAACAAAAACACCATGAATACTGGCAGAACGAAGTGAACTCGTGGCTAAAGTATGTGTCCCGAAAGCGTAACAACTCGCAATTTGCCCGTAATGACGAATGGCTTTGAAAGAATCATCAAGTGATTGACCACCAAGGGTGTCGTAAATAAGATCAAATCCTTTTCCTTCAGTATATTGATTTACATAATCCTCAACGGGAGTGTTTTTATCAATTGGTGTTGCTCCGAATCCTTTTACAATAGCTGATTTTTGCTCAGAAACGGTTGCATAAACATCGGCTCCAAAAATTTTAGCAAGCTGAACTACCATATGACCAACGCCGCCAGCTCCGGCGTGAACCAAAACTTTGTCGCCTTTTTGTACTTTGGCTCTGTCAATCAAGCCTTCCCATGCGGTTAATAATACAAGCGGAATTGCTGCGGCTTCTTTCATGCTTAGGTTTTTTGGTTTTATTGCCAATAAATCAGCATCAACGGCGGTGTATTCTGCTAAAGTTCCCTGAACTCCAAGAACGCCTCCGGCAAGTCCGTAGACTTCGTCGCCAACTTTAAAATTAGTAACGCCTTCGCCAATTGCTTCGATAACTCCGGCAAGATCTGTTCCTAATATGGCAGGTAAAACGGGTGATGCGTAAGGAGAAAGTCCTAATCTGATTTTGTTATCGATTGGGTTTACGCCACTTGCATGTATTTTTATTAAAACTTCTCCTTTTTTAGGAGTTGGTTTTGCTGTTTCTGTGGTTACAAAATCAGATTCGTATGTGTTTGTGAAAAGTGCTTTCATTTTTTGAATTATAATATTTGAACCGTTTTGTAAACCTGAATAGGTGATGAAACTAAACTTTCGCTTTTAGCGATAAAGTCCAATAAATAGGGCTGATTATTATGAATGTCAAGACCTGGCTGATCTTGCCATTCTTCCCAAATGATAAAAACATTTTCAGAATGATGAAGGTCGTAACGTACACAAGCTGCTTCTTTTCTGGTTTCGGTCACCAAATGATTTAACATGCTTTGTAATTTTTCTTTATTTTCTGGTTTACTTTTGAATAGTGCTGTAATTGAGATCATAATAGTGAAAGTTAAAGGTTAGAAGTTAAAAGTTTTTTCTAAGTGTTTGGTGTAATTTTCTTTAAAGATGTCAATGTTTTCGGCAGTTGCGCCTTTTTCAACGTCGTGAAAATGGAAACCATCTAATTTTTCCATACCTGTAAATTTATTCATTTTATGGAAACCAAACATCGCTCCGTCATCTACAGATGTTTCTTCGAAAAATTCTCCTGGAAGTGTAAAGGCTGTTGCAGGCGCATTCCAGCTTGTGGTAAGCATGTATTTACGACCGTGTAATTGTCCACCGGTTCCGTAATTAATGTCCGGATTTGTTCTGGTTCTTCCGTCGCTTTTGTAGATTCCTTTGTTGTGTCCGGCTGTAAAAACGTCGTCGATGTATTTTTTGAAAAGGTTTGGTAACTGAAACCACCAAACTGGTGTGTGATAAATGATAACATCTGCCCAAACGAATTTTTCGACTTCTTCCTCAAGATCAAAATCTTGTTTGATGTCGGTTGTTTTTATTTCGAATTGTTTGGTGTTGGTTAAGTATTCGATTGTCCAGTTGGTAACGGTTTCGTTGAATTTCCCGCCTGAATGTGCGAAATTTTGACTTCCGTTGATGATGAATATTTTCTTCATTTTTATTGTTTTCTTATGAATTCGTGAGTGTGAGGGATAGCAGTGGAAATCCTTTTGTGCCGGGGTTCGGCATAAAAGATTGCAACGAATAGCCCGGCCCGCTTTTTCTGCGGGTCACACCCTAATTATTTTTATTGTTTTTTATTTATTGCGTAGAATTTTAAACACATAGAAACATAGGTTTTGAACTGATTTCTCAAACACTGTTCTCTCAGTTTGTCATTCCGAGGAACGAGGAATCTTCACAAGTAACTCCGTACAGTAAATTACCAATCTTTGTAGAGTTTCTCACGAAGATTCCTCGTTCCTCGGAATGACAAAATTGTGCTGACTATGTGTATTTAGACAAGTGAAACGCCTTTATGCATTCCTATTGGCTATGTTTCTATGTGTTTAAATATTTTTTAAGAATTCGATTATTTTACTTTTGAAATTGCCTGATTGATAAAATCTAGTTCTGAAAGTGATAAATCAAAATCCATTGCTTTTGCGTTTGAAATGGCTTGTTCTGCGTTTCTTGCTCCGGCTAAAACGATGGTGATTCCTTTTTGTAAAGTGGTCCAGCGTAACACCAATTGTGAGATTGTGATGTGTTTTGCGTTTGCCAAAGAACTCAATTCTTCAACCAAAGTTTTTACTTTTTGAAGATCGAACTGACCGAAATATCCGTTTCTGTGATCGTTGTCTTTTAGTTTGCTGTCTGTGAAATATTTTCCGGTTAATAAACCTCTTTCCATTGGGCTGTAAGCGATGATTCCGATGTTTTCTTTTAGGGTAAGCGGAACTAAATCGGTTTGAATTGCTTGGTTCAGCATACTAAAAGGAACCTGATTTGAGGCTAATTGTATTGTTTTTTGCGCTTCCTGAATTTGTTCTGCACTATAATTACTAACTCCGGCTGCTCTGATTTTTCCTTGTTTTATTAAGGTTTCCAAAGCTTCCATTGTTTCGCTTATTGGTGTTGTAGCGTCTGGCCAGTGAATTTGCAATAAATCGATATAATCAGTTTGAAGACGTTTTAAGCTATCTTCGACTTCTTTGATGATGTTGCTTTTTGAAGCGTATTTGTAAACCGGAATTTCTTTTCCGTTGTCTTCGGCATTAAAAAAGAATTCTCCTTTTCCGTTATTGCTTCCGTCCCAAACTAAACCAAATTTGGTTAATAGTTGAACTTTTGATCTGTCTTGTGTTTTTAATGCTTCGCCAATCATTTCTTCGCTTAAACCGAATCCGTAAAAAGGAGCGGTGTCGATTGTGGTAGCACCGTTGTCGATTGAAGCGCGAATAGAATCGATTGAATCTTTCTTTTCGTTTCCGCCCCACATATTTCCGCCAATGGCAAATGCACCGTATGTAATAGTTGATAATTCAAGTTCAGTGTTACCTAATTTTCTATATTCCATAATATTATATTTTTGATCCTTAAAATTTGTTTGGCAAAATTATACCATTTTTAAGAGTGTTAAGTTGTATATGTTTGTCTTTTTTATGTAAATTTGTAGCCGAATTAATAAAGACTATTATGAAAAAAGAAAATTTATACGAGCCGTTTACGGTTTCTTTTGAAACTCTGGATGAATATCCGGATGTGGGAGATCGTCATAATTTCTTTGAACTGGTGTATATTTTAGAGGGTACGGGAAGGCAATGTATCAATAAAAATATTTTTGAATATGATGCCGGACATATGTTTTTATTGACGCCTGAGGATTGTCATAATTTTACGATTGAAACGGAAACAAAGTTTTTCTTTTTGAGGTTTAATGATATTTATTTGAAGAATTCGAGTTTGCAGAATGAGAATATTCAGCGTTTAGAATATATTCTACAAAATGCGAATCATCAGCCGGGTTGTATTTTGAAGAATCATGCTGATAAATGTTTGGTGAAAGTGATGGTAGAAGCGATTATTCGCGAACGCCAGGACAAGGATGTTTATAATAAAGAATTGATTCAGCAATTGGTGAATACCCTGATTATTGTGGTTGCGCGAAATATTGCGAAGTATTTACCGGAGCAGGTAAATATTGGGTGCGAGGCTAAAGCGATGGATATTTTGCAATATATTCAGAACAATATTTATTATCCTGAAAGAATTAAAGCGGAATCTCTTAGTGAGTATTTTGGTATTTCGAATACATATTTAGGCCGTTATTTTAAGAAACATGCTAACGAAACGATGCAGCAATACATTAGCAATTATAAAACGAAACTGATTGAACATCGTTTGCAATTTAGTGATAAACGTATTAATGAAATTGCCTATGAATTTGGCTTTACAGATGAAAGTCACTTTAATAAATTTTTTAAGAAACAGAGAGGGAATAGTCCTTCTGAATTTAGGAAAGTGATTCGTGTTAGTGCGTGATGAATTGGCACGCGGATGACGCGGATTCGCAAGCGCAAACACGGAATATCGCGGATTTTTTTAGCCACTGATTCCACTGATTAACACAGATTTTAAAATCATTTTTAATCCTATAATCTGGGGCTAAAAAAAAAAAATTTTTAATCTATTTCTTCTTTGCCGATTATAAAATCGAAATGCTGGTTTTTGCCGGTTTTCAGGTTATTGATTTCGTTTTTTAGAAGCTCTTCTAAAGATTCAGCCACGATGTTTCGTTCCCAGGATTCGTTTTGAAGTTCTATGATTTGGCCGAATTTTCCTTTTTCCGCCGGATCTGTATCGTAGAGTAAGTAATCTCCATTTCGTCCTGTTGCAAACGGAATCCATTTTGGATTTGCGTAATTGTCTGTCTTGATTTTTTCTAAGTCTATTTCTAATTCGGGAAGATCGTCTTCGTCAAATTGTAAATCTTGTATCGAATTCCATTCTTCTGCAATATCTTCAAACGGAATAAGATCGTATGTCCAATCTCCTGCCAAAAACTGAAAAGCAGAAGTTACGGCATCGTATTCTACATTTTGAACTTTGTAAAAATTTTGAAGTGCGGGCGGAATTATGATTTCATCTTCTAAGACTGAATGCTGTTCTAATTCTTCTGGAGAAATACCGTCTGTAAGATTGTAATAATCATTATCAGTTGGAACAATTTTATTGATTTGGGTAATCCATTCCTGCCATAAGGATTCGAATTGCTTAAATTCAGGATCAATAGGTGTTTTGGCTTTCTTTTCTTTTTCTTCGTATGCAGCGATGTCAATAGCTGTTATTTTATCATCTTCTTTATTGAACCACACACTTATGCCATTAAGAATAAAAGCACCGCTATCATCTCCCTTGTAAAGTTTTACGAGTTGATTTTTATTGGATTTATAAAATTGAAATAGTTCTTGATTTTCAAAAATGAATTGACCTGTAAATGGGTTTTTCGAACAAAAATCGTAATTACCATAATTCAGATCGAGTAATAAATTTTCTGCTTTTACTCCGCCTTTAGAAAATGCAATAATGCCAAAATCGTCCCAGGTATAAATATGGTTATGTTGTTTTTTTAAATGTCGGCAATCTCCCAAAATCTTTTTTAAGCTATCTATATCAATCGGAAATTGAATTGTAACATCATTAATTGTAAAATCTGTTTTAGAAAGTGAAAGCTTTGTCAAAGTATTATTTCTTTAAGGAATTACTAAGAAAATTAAATGATCTTTTTAATAACACGTAGTTTGTGAGTGTGTTTGTTTAATTCAGGATTGTAAATCCCTAAGTGGTCTAAACGGTCAATGCGGACTTTTCCACTTGCGTGAATGATGTAATTGTTGTCCATAATGATGCCTACGTGAATGATGTTTCCTTCGTCATTGTCAAAAAAGGCTAAATCTCCCGGCTCGCTTTCTTCGATAAAACTTAAAGGTTCTCCTTCAAGCGCTTGCTGTGAGGCATCGCGGTGAATTTTGTAGCCGTTTAGTTTGTATACCATTTGGGTAAAACCGGAACAGTCGATTCCAAAAGGTGTTTTTCCGCCCCAAAGATAAGGTGCGTTTAAGTACATAAAAGCAGTATTTATTAAAGCATTTTTAGGTTTTACGCCACTTGTTTTTGTGCCTTCGAATTCGAAATTAGCAGTGTTGATTTCGTTATTATTCAAAAAAGATAAAGATGCACCAAGCGGAATTGGTAATAATAAATTTTCTGGTGCGCTGATATAATCAATCAAATCAGCATTCAAAATAATGGCGTCATTGCTTAGCTGATTATAATTTGCTTCTGAAATTACCTGATATTGTTTCGAATCTACCCAACCTACGTAGTCATCGAATTGCATTTTTATTCGGGCCCATTGATTTTGGCGTTCTAAAATCTCGATGTGTTCGCCAAACAAAAGTTGTGTCACGATTTCGCTTCTGTCACTTGGCTCAGATCGAACGGGTACTATGGCTAGATTGCAAATTCCGAACATTTAGGGTAATTTATTAGTTTAAAATTTGGAGTTATTTACAAAAGAAATAACTCCAAATTTAATATTATTTAAGCTCTTTCGATAACAATTGCTGATGCACCACCACCACCGTTGCAAATTGCAGCAGCTCCGGTTTTGGCATTGTTTTGTTCTAAAACATTTAGTAAAGTTACGATGATTCTGGCTCCCGAACATCCTAGTGGATGACCTAATGAAACAGCTCCACCATTTACGTTTACTTTATTGTTATCAAGACCAAGGATTTTTGAATTGGCTAATCCAACAACGGCAAATGCTTCGTTGAATTCGAAATAATCAATATCGCCAATTGCGATTCCTGCTTTGTCTAAGGCTTTTGGTAGTGCTTTTGCAGGGCTCGTTGTAAACCATTTTGGTTCCTGAGCAGCATCGGCATAACTTTTTATATAGGCTAGGGGTTTAAGTCCTAATGCGATTGCTTTTTCTTCAGACATTAAAACCAAAGCTGCAGCTCCGTCATTGATTGTCGAGGCATTTGCGGCAGTAACAGTTCCGTCTTTTGTAAAAACAGCTGCTAATGAAGGGATTTTATCCAATTTTACATTAGTGTATTCTTCGTCTTTAGAAACGATGATTGGTTCACCACGTCTTTGCGGAACTTCTACAGGAACAATTTCGTTGTCGAATTTTCCGTCATCCCATGCTTTTGCACTTCTTTCATAAGATTGAATGGCAAAATTGTCTTGTTCTTCACGGCTGATGTTGTATTCAGACGCACATAAGTCAGCGCAAACTCCCATTGCGTTGTTATCGTAAGCATCTGTCAAACCATCTTTTTGCATTCCGTCAAGCATTGTTGCAGGGCCAAATTTAGTTCCGTTACGCATTTGCACGTAATGCGGAATCAAACTCATGTTTTCCATTCCACCGGCAACGACAATTTCGGCATCGCCACAAGCGATAGCCTGAGCAGCAAACATTACGGCTTTCATTCCAGAGGCACAAACTTTGTTTACTGTTGTTGCAGCAACTTCTTCAGAGAGACCTGCGAAAAGTGCAGCCTGGCGTGCGGGAGCTTGTCCAACTCCTGCTTGTACCACATTCCCCATGAATACTTCATCAACTAATTTTGGGTCAAGGTTAATTTTTTGAAGTGCGCCTTTAATAGCGGCAGCACCTAATTTTGGTGCGGGTACGGTAGATAAACCTCCCATGAAACTTCCGATAGGTGTTCTAACGGCAGAAACGATAACAACTCTTTTGTTCATTTTCTGTTAATATTAGTTAATCAAGCAAATTTACTCTTTATTTAAATAAATTCAAATTTTGTATGAATATGTATCAGTTTCATTGGATTTTAAATTTAATATCAATTTTTTGTTAATTCTATTTGTTTGATTGTGAAGTGGTTTAAAAAAAAGATTGAAAAAAGTTTAAAAAAAGCACAGAAATAGTTGTGAGATATGGAATGTTGTCTTACATTTGCAACCGCAAAACAGAACACGTTTCTTGAGCTTGGAGAGGTGCCAGAGCGGTAATGGAGCAGATTGCTAATCTGTCGACGGGTAACCGTCGCCAGGGTTCGAGTCCCTGTCTCTCCGCTTAATAATTTGCTTATTGAGTATTGAAGAAATTCGATTATCGTGTTCCAATTAAAAATTGGGAAGAGCACAGAAAGAATTTTCGGGGTGTAGCGTAGCCCGGTTATCGCGCCTGCTTTGGGAGCAGGAGGCCGCAGGTTCGAATCCTGCCACCCCGACGAAAACTTTGCCATAAAGTTTTAAAACAAATGGACGCATAGCTCAGCTGGATAGAGCACCTGCCTTCTAAGCAGGCGGTCGAAGGTTCGAATCCTTCTGCGTTCACGAAAAGCCATTCAATCGAGTGGCTTTTTTGTTTTTATTAGCGTGGTTTTAGTTTAGGAAGTTAGTTATATAAAATTCTAACTTTACTATAAAGTTTTAAAATAAATGGACGCATAGCTCAGCTGGATAGAGCACCTGCCTTCTAAGCAGGCGGTCGAAGGTTCGAATCCTTCTGCGTTCACGAAAAGCCATTCAAATTGAGTGGCTTTTTTGTTTTTATTAGAGTGGACGCATAGCTCAGCTGGATAGAGCATCCCGATTTTCAATCGGGACGATCGAAGGTTCGAATCATTCTGTGTTCACATGAAATACCACTCAAATTGAGTGGTATTTTTGTTTTATATCGAAATGGTTTAGTGCAGAGCTCAGCTTGATAGAGCATCCCGATTTTCAATCGGGACGATCGAAGGTTCGAATCCTTCTGCGTTCGCATAAAATACCACTCAATTTGAGTGGTATTTTTGTTTTATATCGAAATGGTTTAGTGCATAGCTCAGCTTGATAGAGCATCCCGATTTTCAATCGGGACGATCGAAGGTTCGAATCCTTCTGCGTTCACGAAAAGCCATTCAATCGAGTGGCTTTTTTGATTTTATATCGTAATGGTTTAGTGCAGAGCTCAGCTTGATAGAGAACAAAGTGTTTTTTAATTAACTAAAAAGCGCTTACATTAATCCTTACAATTCTAATTATGTAATATCTCTCTTCTGAATGATATTCAGTTCCTTATTAAATGAATTTCTATATTTTTTGATATACTCCGAAGGTTTCATACCAAACAATTTCACGAATTGCTGACGGAAATAACGCTGATCTTCTATACCAACCTGCGGACCGACCTGCGCAATATTAATATTCTCAGTAAGCATAATTACGGCAGCTCTGCGGATTCTGATCGATCTGATGAAAACATTTACGGTTTGTCCCGAAATGGCTTTAATCTTTTTGTAAAGACTGGAATGGCTCATTCCCATTGCAGCAGAAAAAGTCTTTAGGTTAAAGTCGCTGTTTTCAAGATTGACTTCGACGATTTCGATGCATTTATCAAGAAACTCTTTGTATTCAGTTGGAACTTTATTGACATTTTCACGAAGTGTAATACTATCCAGGAAATACTTGCGCAATTGTCCTCTGTTTCGAAGAACAGCATCTACACGTGCCAGAAGTATTTCGCTGTCAAAAGGTTTGGTAACATAATCGTCTGCACCTTCGGTAATACTTTGCAAATGAATATCATTGCTGGTTGTAGCGGTGAGTAATATCACCGGAATATGGCTAAAATCATCATTTTGTTTGATTTTTTTGCATAAATCCAAACCGTTCATGCCTTCCATAGAAATATCGCTTAATACAATATCAGGCATGTGTTTTTCAACAAGTTTCAGTCCTTCAATTCCATTTGCGGCCGAATACACAATATAATTTTGAGTGAAAAGCTGTACCAAATAGTGATTCATTTCCGGATTATCTTCAACAATAAGCAGTACTTTTTTTGTACTGATTAATGCTGACTGTATCGTTTCAGGATTTGAGGGTAGATTGTCGCTTTTAGCTGTATTTTGATTTTCTGCCGGCATTCCTTCCAGAAGTTCGCCAACAAGAGGCGACATTTGAGGATGATTTTCATTGATGCTCATTGCTGCAAAATGACTTTTCCCTTTTGGAAGCGTAATAGTAAACGATGTGCCTTTTCCTAATTCGCTTTTACAATTTATTTCGCCATGATGTTTAGTCACAAAATATTTCGCTACATAAAGCCCTATTCCAAATCCATTGCTGGCTTTAGACTGACCTTGCTTGAATTCTTCAAAAATAGTATCAATATCATTTTCGTCAATTCCGCTTCCGGTGTCTGATATAATAATAGAAACATCAGCAGTATTCTCGATAATTTCAATACTTATAGTTCCTTTATTTGGGGTGAATTTGAAAGCATTCGAGATTAAATTAAAAAGCGTAATCTCTATTTTTTCATAATCGCCATATATTTCGGCTGGTGTTTCTTCTTCAATAAACTGATAATTTAAACTTTTAACGGCTGCCATTTGCGTAAAGCTTTCGTAGATTTCGCGACACAAACTGTTTAGATTAATCGTAGAAATTTTGAGTTCATCAAGATCAGTTTCGGCTTTTCTAAACAACAATAACTGATCTGTAAGACTCAATAACCTTTTGGCATTTTTATAGGCAAGATTAATGTCGAGATCATCTTCAGAACGTTTTTTTCTGTCAATGGCGCTCTTTAGCGGATTTATAATCAAAGATAGGGGAGTGCGCAATTCATGCGCCATATAAGTAAACATCGAAAACTGCTTTTCGGCATGTTCCTTATCTTTTTTATGCTCCATTCTGGCCAGTTTTATTTCGTATCGCAGTCTTTCCTTATTTTTATGATACCCTACGTAGGCATAAATGGCACCGGCAGCAGCGATTAAATAAAACAGATAAGCCCACCATGTTCTGTACCAGGGCGGAAGGATTTTTACCGTTGCCAATGTTACTTCATTGGTCCAATTTCCAAAAACATCGGTAGTTTTTACTTTAAAAACATACGTTCCTTCTGTCAGTCGGGAATAATTTGCACGGTTGTTTTTTGAGGTATAGTTCCAGTCTTTGTCCCATCCTTCAAGAAAATACGCCGTATTTATTTTTTCGGAATTCACATAATCAAGATATACAAAATCAAAACTCACTGCTGACTTTTCATAAGGAAGTTCGGCAGCGCTTATCATTTCGAGTTTTTTTTCTGTGATATACGGACTGTCTAATTTTAAAGACTGGTTGTTTACCAATAAATCATTCAATAAAAATTTCCCCGTATTTTTTTTGTCTTTGATATTGTCAGGATCAAAAACATTGAATCCGTTAATACCACCAAAAATAAATTCTCCTGTCGAAAGTTTTGTTCCTGCATTCCAACTAAATTGACTGCCCTGAAGTCCGTCAGAAACTCCAAAATTTCTAAAAGTATTGTTCTTCGGATTCAGTCTTGAAATTCCGTGATACGTACTCATCCATAAATTTCCTTTTTTATCTTCAAGAAGGCGAAGGATTGTATTGCTCGAAAGGCCATTTTGAGTGGTATATTTTTTGAAAGTGCCTGTTTTTCTATTGAATAAAAGCAAACCACCTTCGACAGTACCAATCCAAAGATTTTTGTTTCGATCTTCGGTTATGCATCTGATTGTATATTCTGAATGGTAGTTTTTTACTTTTTTTGTTGTGGGATTTATTTCAAAAAAAGAATTGAAAGTTCCGCCCCAGATTTTTCCGTCCTGGGTTTCATAAAGGCAAGTAACATCGCGCAAGGCGGTGCTGTAGCAAATGAATTTGTTTTGTTTTTTATCAAATTGATACAATGCTCCACCATTAGTAACGGCGAGCCACAGCGTTTTTTTCGAATCTATAAACAGCAGCCAGGATTCCTGTTCTGCTTTTTTTGTGATTTGATTGTAAATAGAGAAATTCTGAATTACTTTTGATTTCGGATCAATTCGGCAAACTCCGCCTTTCCACATCGCCACCCAAATGGCATTATCAGCATCCTTGACGATACTTGTAACAAAATTGCTCTGAATTTTTCTACCCGCAGTTGAGGTGGTCGAGTAAACATCGTAGGTATTTTGTTTTCTGTTCCAGTATCGCATTCCCGCGCCATCAGTACCAATCCAGATATTTTTCTTTTCATCTTCGCAGAAAGAAAGCATGAAGTTTGCGGCAGGATCTTCGTCTTCTTTATTAGTGAGAGGATCTTTGCTTTTAAAATGATTAAAATCGAGCGGGTTTTTCCCCATCATGCTTACGCCGCCACGAAGGGTTCCAAACCACATTTCTCCGTTTTTATTTTCGAATATATCATACAAAGATTTACTGTTAAGCAAGGAAACCGGACCGCTGGCGCGATATAAAACCGGAATAGATTGATTTTTTGTAATCGTATAGAGTCCTGCGCCGTCAGTAGCAATCCAGAGTCTGTTTTGTTGCTGATAAAAATCGCGTACAACCGTTTTTTCCGAAAAGTAATTTTTAGAATACGTATTCAGATTGTCATTATATAAGTAAGCACCTTCGTCTGACCCAATCCACAAGCCTTCATTGGTCAGCTTAATGCAATTTGCACCTGTAATGGTATTGTTGAGAAGCGTTAACTTTTTTGATTTAATATCGTATTGACAAAGACCTGTTCCGGTTATAAAAACATAGAAGATTTGCTTTTTCGAATTATAAGCTATTGATCTTGAGATGTAATTTAATTTTCCGTTGAAAGGAATCGCTGTTCCAATTTTTTCACCTTCTTTATAAATAACGATTGCTTCTTTTGTAGCAACGAGAATAATATGTAAAGAATGTACTGCAATGATTTCATAGGCAGTAAAATTGAGAGGTTTTATTTTTTTGTCAATATCATAATATTTCAACGGAGCAAAAGAAGATCGTTCGGCATTAAAAACCACTGGTCCGGCAGTTGTTCCTATCCACAAATTATTTTCAAAATCACCTTCGATACAACTAATGGCATTTCCCTGAATCGAATTTGGATCGGTATGAATGTGGCGATAAATCTTAAAATCATTTCCATCATATCGGTTTAGTCCATCAAAAGTTCCGAACCACATATACCCATTTTGATCCTGATATATAGAGGCAACAGAATTGTTCGAAAGTCCCGATGAAATATCAAGATGTCTTATCGGGTAATTTTGTCCGGATGCATTTATGTGCAGAAGACTAACAACAAGAAAGAACATTAACTTATTCATAGAAAATTTTTTAAAAGCGTGCTGTTCTTTGATATACGAAAAAATGGTAGGGATGTAATCAGAAAGCGGAATCAATTTTTTATGTGAATATATTTGAAATCTGTATACTTTGCGAAATTAACACAATTATTAAGTAATGTTTAAAAACACTACCGGTTTTTTTAACTGTTGATTATGCATAAAAATTTAATTAAACACATAGAAACATAGATTTTATGATTTTGAAAAAGATAGATCAAAAGAAACTAGTTTCTCACACATAGTCCCAAAGCACAATATCATTAGAGTAAGTGGGAATCTATAGAATTAATACATTTTAATCAGGAAAATAATTAGAAAAATCCGTTTTTATCAGCGTTTTCGCTTTAGCGAATCAGTAAAATCAGCGTCTAATTTTAACGCGGATAAAACAGATTTACTTCGTAAAAACGCGGATAAAAACGGATTTTATTTTCTAAAAGCTTACTGTTTTTTACCGCAGAGAACACAAAGATTTTATTTAAGATTGTTTTAAAAAAAACACAGAGAACACAAAGCTAAATGAAGACAAAGCTTTGCGTCCCGAGGCTTCGGGATGCCCTTTTTAAAAGCTATGACTAAAAAAAAATAGCACTCTTTGCGGTAAAATTTTCTTCTTTCTCTAAAGGTTTTGAGGTTGATATACTAATTGTTTTTTACCGCAGAGAACCCAAAGATTTTATTTAAGATTGCTTTAAAAAACACAGAGTTCACAAAGCTAAATCAATACAAAGCTTTGCGAACTTTGTGTTTTTATTAGATTTAGCATATTAAAAAAAACTTAGCGTTCTCTGTGGTAATTTTTTCTTTCTCTAAAGGGTTTAGTTTGATATATTAATTGTTTTTTACCGCAGAGAACACAAAGATTTTTATTTAAGATTGCTTTAAAAAAACACAGAGTTCACAAAGCTAAATGAAGACAAAGCTTTGCGAACTTTGTGTTTTTACTAAACTTAGCATATTAAAAAAACTTAGCGTTCTCTGTGGTAATTTTTTCTTTCTCTAAAGGGTTTAGTTTAATATATTAATTGTTTTTTACCGCAGAGAACACAAAGATTTTATTTAAGATTGCTTAAAAAAACACAGAGTTCACAAAGCTAAATCAATACAAAGCTTTGTGATCTTTGTGTTTTTATTAGACTTAGCATATTAAAAAAAACTTAGCGTTCTCTGTGGTAATTTTTTTTCTTTTCGATAGTTTTCTTGAGAATATACCGATTAAAAAACACAAACGATTTGATTATTAAATCGATTATTTTAAAGGTTAATTATTGATGTTTTGATTTTTTTTAAACCAAAAAAATAGATAATATGTTTTTATGAAGTGTTGTAGAGACACTTTTACGAAATTGTCCCCTTTTATAAATGAATTTTTCCCTGTCTAAATAGCTTGCTCTGTATTTAATTTGCAGAGTCAGTTGATAAGCTATAACGTTTGAGTAATGCTACTTTATTTTTCGACCATAGCAAGTCAACCAAAACAAACTAACCAATTATCGTAACCAAAAACAATTTAAACATGACTAACACTTCAATTACAATTTACAAAGGGAAACACTTTCCTAAACACTAGACTTATTTTAGAAAAGCAGATTATAGTCCTGACTTATATATTTCTGCAATCATTTTGTAACCAACACTAACTTAAACCAACCCAATTAAAAAAGTATGAAAAGAATTAAATCCAAATTTTTACTTTTATTACTCTTACTTCCTTTTTGTGTTTTTGCTCAGAACACTGTTAGCGGTGTTGTTTTGGAACAAGGATCCAAACAGCCCATACCGGGAGTAAACATAAAAGTATCAGGGGCAAACATTAGTACCTCTACCGACTTTGATGGAAAATTTAAATTATCCGGAGTAAAAGCAGATAACCAGATTACGTTTTCTTATACTGGTTATTCCAATCAGACTATTCCGGTTGCCGGACAAAAAAACATCACCGTATATCTCGAAGAAGATACTAACTTACTAAAAGAAGTAGTGGTTCAGGTAGGTTACGGAAGCGTGAAAAAGAAAGATGCGACAGGATCTGTTGTCGCACTTACGACCAAAGACTTTAACAAAGGAAATAATATTACTACAGAAAACCTGCTTAACGGTAGAGTTGCTGGTTTAACAGTAAATTCAACAGGCGCGCCGGGTTCTAGTTCTCAAATCAGGATTCGAGGCGGAAGTTCGCTTTTTGCAAGTAATGATCCGCTTATTGTGATCGACGGATTACCGCTTGATAATACTACAAATACAGGATCTTCTTCGTTTTTAGCTTCATTAAATCCTGCAACAGTAGAATCTATTACGGTTTTAAAAGATGCATCGGCTTCTGCAATTTATGGTTCACGCGCTTCGAATGGTGTTATTATCATCACCACTAAAAAAGGAAGCAAAACATTATCTGTAGATTATAATGTACAATATGCTGCAGGAACGCTGACTAAAACGGTAGATGTTTTTAGTGCAGATGAATTTAGAAGCGTTATCGCCGACAGAAGAAGCGATGATTTAAGTAAACTGGGAACTGCAAATACCGATTGGCAAAAAGCAATTTACAGAAACACCGGAACAATCGATCAAAGTTTAGCCATTAGAGGAAGTTTATTCAATATTATTCCAACGAGTTTGACTTTAGGAAATACAGATCAGCAAGGTTTGCGTTTGACGAATAACTTCAAAAGAAATACGGTTGGTTTAGTCATGAATCCTGCTTTCCTTGACAATCATTTAAAATTAAGACTTTCGGCGAATTATACCAACGAAAAAAACAGATTTACAGATGCTGTTGAAGGAGCTGCTATTGGTTTTGACCCAACTCAGCCTATAAAAGTTGAAGGTGCGCCTTATGGAGGTTATTTTGAATATACTACCGGAATTGATTCAAACGGAAATTATCCTTTAGTTTCAACCGCAGCAAGAAACCCTGTTTCGCAATTGTTGAACACCAATGACAGAGGAACAAATGACAGGATTTTTGGAAATTTCGAAATTGATTATAAATTCCATTTTTTACCTGCTTTAAGAGCCGTTGTAAATGTTGGTTATGATGAATCGAATGGAGACAGAAGAAGACTGGTTGGTGCTGATGCAGGTTCTGCTCCATCAAACAACAACATTCCGTATGGTACAGATGAATATACAGAAGCAACGAGAAAAAATAAATTATTAGATACTTATTTAGTGTATAATAAAACTTTTAAATCATTGAATTTTGAGGCTACAGCGGGTTATTCGTATCAAAAATTTCAAAGTTCCAAATTTGAAACGGGTAATATCCTAAATCCGGATTTACCATCAACATTTCCTGAAACAACTTTGGATACAGATGTAGTTTTATTAGGATTCTTTGCGAGAACAAACTTAAATTTTAGAGATAAATATTTATTAACGCTTTCTTACAGACGAGATGGTTCTTCAAGATTTGAAGAAGCAAACCGTTGGGGAAATTTCCCTTCTGTAGCTTTTGCATGGAAAATCAAAGAAGATTTCTTTAAAGACAGTACGGTATTATCTGACTTAAAATTAAGATTAAGTTACGGTATAACAGGACAACAGGATATTCCTGAGCCAAACGGATACTTGCAGAAATATCAGGTGGGTAGCGGAAACTCTGAGTACTATTTTGGTACAAGTCCGGTTCCGGTTGCACTTCCTTCAAAAAGAACAAACAACCTGAAATGGGAAGAAACTACTTCGTACAACGCAGGTCTTGATTTTGGATTTTTAGACAATCGTTTATCTGCCGGACTTGATGTGTATTACAAAGAATCGAAAGATTTATTGGTAAATGCAGCAATCTCTGATGGTAGTAATTTCTCTAACCGTGTGTATCAAAACGTAGGAAGCTTTACCACAAAAGGGGTCGAGTTTACGCTTAACGCGAATGCCATTAAAACAGAGAATTTCAATTGGAATATGAATTTTAATATTGCCAAATTCGAAAGAAGAATCAAAAATCTGGTAAACGGAAGCGATATCTTTTTAGGAGACAATATTGCAGGAACGGGAACTCCGGGACAAATTTTCAGAGAAGGTTACACACCTTATTCTTTCTATGTTTATAAACAATTATACAATAATGAAGGAAAACCAATCGAAGGTGCTTTTGCAGATTTAAATGGAGATAATATTAGAAACGATTCGGATAAATACATTTATAATAATCCTGATCCAGATTTTACTTTAGGATTTGCATCTAATATGAATTATAAAAAATTCGATTTTTCATTCAATTTAAGAGCCAGTATTGGTAACAGAATTTACAATGCCGTAGACGCCAGCAGAGCACAATATGATGCTATGGAAAACGGAGGGGTTTTAAGCAATGTTCCGTCTCAGATACTAGATACTAATTTTCAGACTACTTCAAGTGTAGTATTATCAGATCTTTATATCGAGAATGCTTCTTTCTTAAAAATGGACAACATTACGTTAGGTTATACTTTAAACAACTGGTTAAACAGTAAAGCATCGTTAAGATTTTCGACTGGAGTTCAGAATGTTTTTGTTATTACAAAATACAGCGGTTTAGATCCTGAAATTACCAATAACGGTGTAGACAAAACAATTTATCCTAGACAACGATCTGTTTTATTTGGTCTTAATCTTAAATTTTAATAAAAGATGAAAAAATATATTTTAATAACAATTTTAGCATTGACTACTGTTTTTCATTCTTGTACAGATGACTTAAACGTAGTCTCTGAAGATGATGACGTTCTTTCGTCTGATGTTTTATTTTCGACTCCGGACGGATATAAAAAAGCTTTCGCAGGAGTTTACGGAAATTTAACTTTAACCGGAGTATTGGGTCCTGATAATTCTTCGCTTGAAGGTGTAGATGCAGGAACAAGCCAGTTTACAAGATGTTTATTATACATGCAGGAATTAACTACAGACGAACTGGTTTGGAGTTATGAAAATGACGGAGGAACGGCAGAATTGCAACGTAATATCTGGACACCTGCAAATCCTGTTATTTTAGGAATGTTCAGCAGAACCATGGTTTCTGTTTCGTATGCCAACGAATTTTTACGTCAGAGCACGCCGGAAAAACTTAGTTCAAGAGGTATTACTGATGCTGCAACTTTGGCTGATATAGCACTTTGGCGTAAAGAAGTTCGTGTTTTAAGAGCGTATGCGTATTATAACATGATGGATTTATTTGGAAAAGCACCAATGTATACTGAAAATGATCCTGTAAATTTTGCCGGACCTGAATTTAATAGAAAACAATTATTTGATTTTATCGAAAGTGAATTAAAAGCGGTTTTACCAGATTTAAAAGCAGCAAGAACCAATGAATACGGACGATTAGACCAATCTATGGCACGTATGATTTTGGCAAAAATGTATTTAAATGCTCAGGTTTATGTTCAGGCGAATCGTTTTGATGACTGTATTACAATGTGTAACGAAATCATTGCAGGCGGTTATACTTTAAAACCAAAATACCTGGACAACTTTAAAGCAGATAACGAGAACTCAGAAGAAATCATTTTCGGAATCCAGTCAGATGGAGCGGTTTCTCAAAACTGGGGAGCGACAACTGTTTTAACAAACGGACAAATTGGTGCCTGGGAAAACAATGGTGCTGATTTTGGAATTGGCGGCTGGACAGGAGCACTTAGAATAAGAAAAGAATTTGCTCAAAAATTTGATGGTGCAAAATTCAGCCAAGACACCAGAAATACCATAGGGAAAGGTGTTGCGGGTGATCCTGCAAAACAAAGATCTATTGATATTGAAGATATTGGTGTAAAAACTCAAGGTTATATTTTGTCTAAATTTTCGAATAAAACGTCAAAAGGAGTAAACGGAATCAGTTCTACTTATGCTGATACTGATTTCCCATTATTCAGATTAGCCGACGTGTATTTAATGTACGCAGAAGCGACTTTAAGAGGCGGAAACGGGACAACTGCTCAGGCATTAACTTATGTAAATGCTTTAAGACAAAGAGCGAATAGTAATTCGACTATTGGAAACATTACTTTAAGTGAATTAACACTTGATTTTTTAATTGATGAAAGAGCACGTGAATTGCACTGGGAAGCACACCGAAGACAAGATTTAATTCGTTTTGGAAAATATACCGGAGGATCTTACAATTGGGCGTGGAAAGGAAATTCTTCAAAAGGAATTTCGATTCCGGCTTACATGAGTGTTTTCCCTATTCCTGAAGGATCATTGGGAGCCAATAGAAACTTGACTCAAAACACGGGTTACTAAACTTTTTTTAAAACATAAACGATACGAAAAATGAAACACATATATAAAATTTTTATAGCTATTGCTTTAGTTACAGGACTTTGGTCTTGTGAAAACGAAACAGATTTGATGATCCTTGAACCTCAGGAAGCTGCTTTCTCTATGATTACACCTGATAATGGTTCTTCGACTGTTTTAAATAAGGACACGCCTAACAATACTGCCCTGACTTTTACCTGGGAAAAAGTGAGTTACGGAACACCTACAATTGTTACCTATACCGTACAATTTGCAGCAAGTAACACTGAATTTGCAGCTCCGGTAGATATTACGTCTTCGACTTCTACTCATGCTTCTATTACAGTAGCAGAACTTAATGCAAAAGCACTTGAATTGGGGCTTACGCCAGATGTTGAAGGAACAATCGATGTTAGAATTAAATCTACGGTTGGAACAACACTTTCTGAACCAAAACTTTCTACACCAATTACCATTGCATTAACGCCTTACAGAGGTGTATTCCCTAAAATTGATTTGTTTTTAGTAGGACCCGGAACCGCTGCAGGATGGAGTGTAACGAGCAACAATATGCCAATTTACAGAGATCCAAAAGAAACTGCAAAGTTCTATTATACTGGATTTTTTAATAAAGATGGTTTCAAATTAATTGAACAAATTGGATTCTGGGCTCCGGCTTACGGAACAAATGGTGCCAAAGTACAATACAGAGCAACAGAAAGCGATACTGATCCGGGAGTTTTCCCTACAGCAGCTTCAGGTTATTATAGTTTTGAACTTAATCTTGAAGAACTAACCTATAAAATTGAGCCCTATACAGGACCAATGACAACGTATGCCACAATTACTTTGACAGGATCTGTATTAACAGGCGATGACACCGGATGGAATATGGATGTTCCTTTGGTAAAATCGGATTTTGACGGACATATCTGGAAAGTTACACAAACTTTAAAAGCCGGAAAAATGAAGTTTAAAGCCAATGGCGCATGGGATGTAAGCTGGGGTGATAATGGTGGAGATATTATTGTCGAAGCTGGAAAATATGAAATCTGGTTCAATGACTTAGATGGTCGTTATACATTCATTACAACTCCGTAAATTGAATTAAAAAAATAAGAGAAGCCTCAGCTTATTTTGAGGCTTCTTCTACATTCAAAATTTCAATCATTATAACTCCTATCATGAAAAAATATATAAAAATTCTTGGGTTACTTGCGATCACTGCAATTCAGTTTTCGTGCTCGAGTAATGATTCGGCCGATACAGAAGCGGTGAATCCGCCGGATGCAACAGATACTTTTATCAGAGCATCAGATGTTTCTTTTCTTCCTCAAATGGAATCTTTGGGAACTAAATTTTACAGCAATGGCAAAGCCGAACCAATGCTTACAACACTAAAAAATGCAGGTTGTAATACCGTCCGAATTCGTTTATGGAAAAATCCTGTAAACGGTCGTTCCGGTTTAAGTGAAGTAAAACAATTGGCACAAAAAGCAAGACAAGCCGGTTTAAGAGTTTGGCTTACCGTTCACTATTCTGATAATTGGGCCGATCCGGGAGAACAGACTACTCCTGAAGAATGGAAAAATTTATCTTTTGCTGATTTAAAAACAGCCGTTACCAATTATACATCAACTATAATGACAGAAATCAATCCGGATATTATTCAAATTGGGAATGAAATCAATAGCGGATTATTGTGGCCACAAGGAAATCTAATCAGTAACGAACAACAATGTATCGCTTTATTAACCGCAGCTAGCGCAGCAGTTAGAAGCAAAGCACCCAACACAAAAATAATGATTCATTATGCAGGTGTAGATGGCGGTGCTACAGATTGGTTTTTTACTAAAATGAAAAGTATCGATTACGATTATATCGGATTATCGTATTATCCGGTTTGGCACGGGAAAGACTTAACAGTAGTAAAAAATACCATTGATGCTTTGGGGCAGAAATTCGGTAAAAAAGTGCTGATCGCAGAAACTGCTTATCCTTTTACTTTATTGCACAATGACCAGACGAATAATATTGTAGGCACAAACGATCAGTTGGTAGCGGGTTATCCGGCAACTCCGGCAGGACAAAGAACTTTTGTTATGGATATTAAGAATATAGTAAAAACATCCCAATTCGGACAAGGATTCGCGTATTGGGGAGGCGAGTGGGTTGCTTTTAAAGGGCCACAATCGACAAGCGGTTCTACATTCGAAAATCAGGCTTTATACAGTTTTGATAATAATGCCTTATCAGTAATGCAAGCTTTCAGTAAAGAATAAAATATGAAAAAATCACTTAAAATTGGATCTTTTTTAATGCTAATGATACTTGCATTTACTTCTTGTAAACCAAAAATGATTAGCGAAAAAAACTCCTTTTCAAATGGAGCAGATGTAGGCTGGCTGCCACAAATGGAAGCAACAGGCTATAAATTTTATGATGCAGACGGTTCTCAAAAAGACTGTCTGCAATTATTAAAAGACCGCGGAATAAATACCATCAGGTTACGTGTTTGGGTAAACCCGAATAACGATAAAGCCAGCGGACATTGCAGTCCGGAAGAAACGGTTGTCATGGCTGTTCGCGCGCAAAAAATGGGAATGCGTATCATGATCGATTTTCACTACAGCGATTCCTGGGCAGATCCAGGCAAACAAAATAAACCCGCAGCATGGGCAAAACATTCTTTTCCGGAATTGTTAACCGATGTTTATCAGCATACGTATGACGTTTTGAAAATGCTGAAAAAAGCAGGAGTAACGCCGGAATGGGTTCAGGTTGGAAATGAAATCCCAGGCGGTATGCTTTGGCCGGAAGGCAGTACAGACAATTTCAATCAGTTAGCACAATTACTGGATAAAGGATATGAAGCGACAAAAGCCATCGATCCAAAAATTAAAGTAATTGTTCATTTGGATGAAGGAAATAAAAGCGAAAAATTCAGATGGTTTTTTGATAAAGCGACTGAAAATAAGGTAAAATATGATGTAATTGGTTTATCATATTATCCGTATTGGATCAAAACCGATTATCAAAGTACTATATTAGATTTAGAAAATAATCTAAAAGACATGGCAACACGCTACAATAAAGAAGTGATGGTGGTTGAAGTTGGTGGCGATTTCGAACAAGTACAAAACACCAAAGAAATGCTTGAAGCGACTATAAAAGCGGTAAAAAGCGTACCCAATAATAAAGGTTTAGGCGTTATTTATTGGGAACCACAAGGCGAAAAAAGCTGGAGCGGTTATCAATTAAACGCCTGGCTTTCTGATGGGAAACCGTCGCCGGCATTGGATGCTTTTAAAAATTAAATAAAAAATTAAATTTACTATTAAGAAACTAAGTTAACCCATTGGGTGTAATTATTTTTAACACATAGAAACATAGCATTACTGAACTCAAAAAAAAGGCGTTTCACTTGCATTAACACACATAGCTATGTGTGAGAAACGAGTTTCTTTTTGATTTACTTTTTCAAAATCATAAAATCTATGTTTCTATGTGTTTAATTAAATTTTCATGCATTTCATTCAAAGGATTAAGTGATTTAAGATAATTGCTTTTAATATCTTAATGGTGAAAAAATAAAAAATAAAATGAAATTAATTTTTAGATCAATATTATTCGTATTTCTTCTGGTTTTTTCTTCCGGAAAAATGATGTCACAATCCACTACTGTTTTAAAAGACAACTGGCGTTTTTCTAAAGCCGTAAAAGAAGATGCGTTTTCTGTAAATTTCGATACTTCGAAATGGGAAAAAGTGAGTGTACCACATGATTGGGCCATTTACGGACCTTTTGATAAAGAATGGGACAAACAAGTTTCGGCAATTGAACAAAACGGAGAAAAAGTGCCTACAGAAAAAACAGGTCGTACCGGTGCGCTTCCGCATATTGGTACAGGCTGGTATCGCAATACATTTTCTATTCCCGAATTTAAAAAAGGGAAAAAAGCACTTCTTATTTTTGAAGGAGCCATGAGCGAACCTCAGGTTTATTTAAACGGAAAAAAGGTAGGAGAATGGGGTTACGGATACAGCTATTTTTATATTGATATTTCGAAAGATTTAATAGCCGGATCAGAAAATGTACTGGCTGTAAAATTGACTAATGAACCATTTTCTTCAAGATGGTATCCCGGAGCAGGTTTATACAGAAACGTGAGTATTGTAGTAAAAGAACAGGAAAACTTTGTACAATGGGGAACTTTTATTACCACTCCGGACATCACAGAAAACAGCGCTCTTGTTGATCTTAAAGTTGAAGTTAATGGCAGTAATTTGTCGATGGTAACGGAAATAAAAGATGCAGCTAATACTACAGTAGCAACACAGAAAGTGACAGAAATAAAAGACGGAAAATTTCATCAGACTATTGATGTTGCAAAACCTCATTTATGGAGTCCTGAAACACCTTATTTGTATACAGCGATTACTAAATTATACGCTGCCGACGGAACTTTAAAAGACGAACAAACTACCAAATTCGGTATAAGATCGATTAAATACGAAGCCAACAAAGGATTTAGCCTTAACGGAAAAGTGACAAAATTTAAAGGAGTTTGTCTGCATCATGATCTTGGGCCTCTTGGTGCTGCGGTCAATAAAGCGGCGCTTCGAAGACAGCTTACGATTCTGAAAGATATGGGATGTAATGCAATTCGCAGTTCTCATAATATGCCTTCTTTTGAACAGCTTGAGTTGGCTGATGAAATGGGATTTATGTTTCTGGCTGAAAGTTTTGATGAATGGGCAAAGCCAAAAGTGAAAAACGGATATCATCGCTTTTTTGAAGAATATGCAGAAAAAGATATTGTAAATTTAGTGAGAGCTACAAGAAATCATCCTTGTATTGTAATGTGGAGTTCAGGAAATGAAGTTCCGGATCAATATGGAGCGGAAGGTTTGACAAGAGCTAAATTTTTACAGGATGTCTTTCATAGAGAAGATCCTACGCGCCCCGTAACGGTAGGAATGGATCAGGTAAAACAAACTATGGAATCTGGTTTTGGAGCTTTATTGGATGTACCGGGACTGAATTACAGAGTGCATCTTTATGAAGAAGCTTATAAATCATTTCCGCAAGGATTTATTTTAGGTTCAGAAACTGCTTCAACCGTGAGTTCAAGAGGAATTTATAAATTTCCTGTTGTACAGAAAAAAGAGAAACAATACGATGATCTTCAATCTTCGTCTTATGATCTTGAAGCTTGCAGTTGGTCGAATGTTCCTGATGAAGATTTTGTGCTTCAGGATGATAAACCGTGGGTTATTGGCGAATTTGTCTGGACAGGTTTTGATTATTTAGGAGAACCTACGCCTTATGATGAAAAATGGCCATCAAGAAGTTCTTATTTCGGAATCTCTGATTTGGCGGGACTTCCAAAAGACCGTTTTTATTTGTACAGAAGCAGATGGAATAAAGAGGATAAAACGCTTCACATCTTGCCACATTGGAACTGGAAAGGAAGAGAAGGCGAGATTACTCCGGTTTTTGTTTACACCAATTATGACAGCGCAGAACTTTTTGTAAACGGAAAAAGTATGGGTATTCAGAAAAAAAACAATTCAACTCCGCAAAACCGTTATCGTTTGATGTGGAATGATGTGAAATATGAGCCGGGAACGGTAAAAGTGGTAGCATTTGATTCGAATGGAAAAATAGCTGCCGAAAGTGAGGTTAAAACCGCTGGAGATCCTTATAAAATCATTCTTGAAGCAGATCGCAAAGTGATCAAAGCCGATGGTGATGATATTTCTTTTGTAACGGTTTCGGTTGTGGATAAAAACGGAATTCCTTGTCCTACAGCAGTTAATGAACTAAATTTTAAAGTAACGGGCGCTGCAACTTACAGAGCTGCTTGTAATGGCGATGCTACATCATTAGAGATATTTCATGACAATAAAATGAAGCTTTTCAGCGGTAAATTGGTGGTTTTGGTTAAAGCAATTAAAACTGCAGGCGCAATACAATTGGAAGTAACTGGTAAAGGGCTTCAGAAAGGTAAAATCGATTTAAAGTCAGAACTTTAATAATTATAATAACCCGTTAATAATTATTAACATATAGCAATATAGTCCAAAAGCGCAATGCCATTAAATTAAGATATTTTAGATTGTGTTCCATTGGAACACCTCATTGGTAGAAAAAAAATGCATCGTGATAAACATCGTCCCATTGGGACGTTTGAGAAATTGTATATGTAATCGGTATTATTATTATTATTATTATTATTATTTATAAATCAAACGTTCCTACGGAACGTAAAAAAACGCCGTATTTATTGGGCTACCAATGAAATGTTCCGATGGAACAAAAACAAAGTGTTTAGATATTGTCCTTAACAAATTGTCCATTTAATTTCCTTGACTTAATGACATTGCCCAACGGGTTTAGAATAGTAGTAAAAAAAAAAGAAACCAGACATTTTTTGAATGTCTGGTTTCTTTTTTTTATTCTGTTTTTGAGAACTAGTTTGTAACTAATGCGTCATTAGCATAAACAATACCTTCGTAGCAAGCATTATAAATGTCTTTCAAATCTTCCAGGTTTGTTACTCTTGGATTAAAACCTGTACACGGATCGATTAATGCATTATTTGCAATGTAATCCAGGTTTTTGTCCCAGTCTTCTTTTGAGATTCCAAATTCTTTTAGAGAAGAAATATTGTTGACTCTTTTTCTTAATCCTTCAATAGACTGTGCCAATTCTTCAGCAGTTTCAAGTCCAATTACTTTTGCCAGTGATGGAAATTTAGTAGTAGCCGAATCATTATATCGAATAACGTTAGGTAAGAAAATCGCATTTGCGCATCCGTGCGGAATACCATACAAAGCTCCAACCTGATGAGACAAAGAGTGAACAATTCCTAACCATGCATTATTAAAAGCCAAACCTCCCATAAATGAAGCGTCGTGCATATTTTGACGTGCAGTAATGTTCGAAGGGTTTTTTACCGCTTCTTCCAGATTATCAAAAACAATTTGCAATCCGCCTTTTGCTAATACATCAGCAAAATTATCATCAATATTAGAAACATAAGCTTCAACGCAATGTGTTAAGGCATCTAATCCTGTATTTGATGTAACATGAGCCGGCATCGAAGCACAGATTTCTCCATCGATTATGGCAATATCCGGAGTTAACTCATACGAAACAATTGGATATTTTACTCCTTTTTCGCGATCTGTGATTACTGCTAAACCTGTCGTTTCAGTTCCTGTTCCGCTAGTAGACGGAATGGCTATAAATCTGGCTTTGTTTCTAAGTACAGGTACGCTAAACGGTTTAATAAGTGAATCAAATTCGGTATTTGGGTGTTCGTAAAAAATCCACATTGTTTTTGCCGCATCAATTGCAGAACATCCGCCAATACCTACGATCCAGTCCGGCTGAAACTCGCGCATGGCTTCTGCACCTTTAAAACTGGTTGCTGATGACGGATCTTCTTCGACACCATCAAAAACAAAAGTTTCGATTCCTGCTTCGTTTAAATATGCTACAGCTTTATCAAGCGTTCCGCTTTTTTTCATCGAACTTCCGCCGGTTACGACAAAAGCTTTTTTACCTTTTATATTTTTTAATTCTTCAAGACTTCCCGGACCATGGAAAACTTCTCCTGCAACAAATAATTTGCTCATCTTTAATAGTATTTAATTATTGATGCAAAGTTAAATGTGAGGGCAGGGCAATATGTTATACAAACAAGACTACGCGGTATAAATTTGCGCCAATTCCTGCTGAAGTTCGGTAGGTGTTTCTTTGAGTTTTGCCCGTACAAATTTATTAAGTGCCGACGGAGAACTAAATCCCAACTCAAAAGCAATTTCTTTATGAGAGAGATCAGAAAACAATAATTGACGTTTGATTTCTGTCAGGATCCTGTTATGAATTGCATTGATAGCCGTTTCACCACAATGTTTTTTGGTTATTTCATTGAGTTTTTTAGGAGTAATAGAAAGTTGCGACGCGTAGTATTGCACCGTGCGTTCACTTCGATATTGTTGATTTAAAAGTTTCTTAAAACCAATATAAATATGCTGATTTGTTTTTTGATGTAATACAGGATGCTGACCATGTACAGATTCTATAAGTCCCAATAAAAACACCTTGATGTAAAAACGAGCTTGTTCTTTTTTGACAAGGCTTGGTTTATTGTAAATATTCTGAATGTTTTTTACAAGGGTAATGGCTTCTTCGAATTCCTGATTAGGAAGCGCTGTACAATTAAGATTGGCAGAAAGATTTACGTTATAAGGACTTAACTCGTTTTTTAATATATCGGAACAAAATAATACTTCTTCAAATAAAATTATTTTACCGGTTAAATCATCGCTGAAATTAGATATAAAACAAATTTGTTCCGGAAACACAATAGAAATTTTTCCTGCTTTAAGGAGATGAATTTTGTCTTCGATTTGTATTTCAACTTTTCCTGTTGCTACAACGACAATAAAAAAGTGATCATTTTTGTGCGGTTGCTGATAGCTTTTTAAATGTTCTTTTTCTAAATCAAAAACACGGAAAGATAAATTTTTATCTTCTGCTTTTTGAATGATTTTCTTAAGCTCGGACCTTTTTATGTTCATTAGATATATTTCTAATACCAAACAGTTCTTTTAAGTTGTTTGATATTGACTGATTTTGTTACTGAGATATTTTATTTAAGGAAACTAAAACGAATAATAATTTTGCAAATTTAAACAATAGTGCAAGATTATTATTCGTTAGTTCGCTATTTTAAATAGTAGTATAAAAAAGCACTGTGTTTGTTATGTATTTAGAATGTTTATCTGCTTATAAGAGTACTTTCTTTTTTATTTTCTTTCCATGACTTATTAAACAGACTAAAAAGTTCGTTGTGATCAACATCAATTTCAGAAGCGGAATACATTAATGTTAGTTGATTGGTTTCTTTGTTAAGAGCCATGTTCCAAAGCATTTTAGAAAGTCTTCCTTCGTATTTTTGAGGATTATTAATGGTAACCACAACCAAAGTGTCACCTCCGGTTTTTTGGGATTCAATATCAGCTACATCTTCCCAATTTACAATACCAAATGATTTTGACATAGGAGTAGTTTTGCCATAAAAGTTGTCTTTGTTTAATTCAATTAATGGACTCTTATCCTTTAAACTCAGTACACTTTTTAATAAAAGAATAAACATAATTAAGAACGCTCCGCCGGAAAATACCAATGGTTTTATTTTGAGTTCACCATCAAATATTCCGGCACTATAAAGAATAACAAGAAGCAGAATAATACAGACTCCTAAAGAAGTGAATAATAGTTTTTTTGTTTTTTTTGAATTTCGGTAAAGTTGAATTCCATTTCCTGTTGCGTTAATTTCCTGCATTTTAAATTTAATTGATTGTTTGTATTTAGAATTATTTATTTGTTTTTAATGGTCAGCCGTTTTAGTTTATTTAAAAATTCGTCCGATAATTTTTCCAATGTCAGCAAAATCATCCAGATTGCTTACGGCTCTTTTTTCGGTAACGGTTTTGTCTATTTTCGAAAAAGGATAAATTAGAATATAATTATTGTTGTTGAGGTTTTTATTTAAAATTTCAGGTACATTTTGCATTTGCGAAATATAAGAATGCATGCCTCTGTCTGCCATTAGTACGATCAAACCTTCGTCCTGCTCTAAAGTACAGGCTGCTTCCTGGGCTTCCTGCCATGTGGTAACCGTATTAAAAATGGCTTCGATATTTGCTTTTTTAATAATACTCTTTAAAATTTCGGTTGTTTTATCATTGGCATAAAAACTCATTTTCGCCCCTGAGTTTTTACCTATATTCCAGACTCTTAATAAAGAATGAAAAAAACCGGGTTCACGCTCTGCATTTGCAGGAATCAATACAGCATATTTTTTTATGGTGGCAACAGGTTGAACGGCATGATATATAATGACATTTATTTCCTTGTTGCGCAGGTAACCATTGTAAAGATTATAAGTGAATGAAGACGAAAAGCCTTTTGCTTCCTCCAACCCAATAATCAGATCTGTAATGTTTTGTTCCTTGACTACGTTGCTTATCCCTAATACGACATCATTATCATATCGGGTAATGGGATTTAGTTTTACATCTGCTCCCGCAGCCATATTTACAGCTTCGCCGAGTAGTTTTTCTGCATTTTTAGACGAGGATTCACTTTTGTCTTCATTGATAATATTTACAGCAAACAAACTGTCTTTGTTGGTTTGTGTTTTGATGAGCAACCCAAGATTGACTATTTTTTCAACGGTATTTTCATGGTTTAATGCCAAAAGGATTTTTTCATTTTCATGACTTGTTCCTGCAACCGTTTCTTCTTTATCTGAATCTGCGATTCGCTGAGCACTTGCCATTGAAACAAATGATGAAATTGTACAGGAAACCAGGATAAGTAAAATACTTCCGTTCAGGACATGTTCATTCAAAAGACGCACAGGTTCTCCTGCTTCATTTTCGAACAAAATAATATTATATCCTACCATTACCGAAGCTAATGTTGCGGCTGCAGAGGCGGCGCTCATCCCAAAAATAAGCGTGCCCTCATCGTTGGTAAGCTTAAATGTTTTTTTGGTCAAAATAGCGGCCACATATTTCCCTCCAATAGAAGCTATCAGCATAATCGAAGCTACACCCAGCGTTTCCCAACTCTGTATAAAAGCATTAAAATCGATAAGCATACCAACACTTATAAGAAAGAAGGGAATAAAAATGGCGTTTCCAACAAATTCTACGCGGTTCATAAGCGATGAGGTATGCGGTATAAGTCGGTTGAGGGCAAGACCGGCAAAGAACGCTCCAATGATGGCTTCAATTCCGGCTAATTCTGCCAGTAAAGCCGCAAGGTATATCATGACAATTACAAATATATACTGCGAAATTTTATCTTCGACATTCTTAAAAAACCAGCGCGCTATGATAGGAAACACGAGTAAAACGATCGAAGCAAATACCACCATAGAAACCGATAGTTTTACCCAAAATGAAGTTCCTACTTCTCCTTGCGACATACCTACCACAACGGCTAAAACAACCAGTGAAAGTACATCGGTAATCATTGTTCCGCCAACAGTTATGTTTACAGCCAGTTTTTTGGCAATGCCGAGTTTGCTTATCATAGGATATACGATAAGAGTGTGCGACGAAAAGAGACTGGCAAACAGTACGGTGGTTAAAACAGAAAAATGCAAGACATAATAACCGCCAATAAGCCCAAGTACAAAAGGAACTATAAAAGTATAGAGTGAAAAAGTGATGCTCTTCCACTTGTTCTTTTTAAAATCGCCCATATCAATTTCAAGTCCTGCCAAAAACATGATATAAAGAAGTCCGGTTGTGCCCGTTACTACGACACTGCTGTCCCTGGCAAGCACATTAAATCCGTTTGGGCCTATGACAGCTCCGGCTATAATAAGACCTAAAAGATGCGGTACTTTTATTTTATTCAGCAAAAGCGGAATACACAATATTATGATAAGCTCGATTAAGAATTTTAACAGAGGATCTTCTATGGGGAGGCTTACGTGTTGTATACTTAGTAACATATATTATTTTTTTTGAGGAAGAGTAAGTTCTACAGAAAATCTTGCCGTACAGTTGTCCTGTCCCGTTATGGTCTGTGTACCTTTTATGACATTGTTTTTGATATCATCAAGAACCACATTCATTTTTACACCATTTTTAGAGATAGTGTCCGTTTTAAATTCAAGCAATATTTTTTCATCAATATACTTTGCCTGAAACACCCGAATAAGTTTTTTGTTGTTTAAAACATTCGTATAAATTCCTGTAGAATCTGATAAAAATTGCCAGGTTTCGTTGCGCTGATCTCCTATTACATATTTGCTGCAGTTAGATTCACGACACAACATTTTACTGTTCCAGATTCCCTGAATGTTTTCCGGCCATTCTTTTATAGACGAGGTGATATCTTTTACGGTATCTTTTAAGGCAAAAATACTGTCGCGAAACAGGAGCAGGGATTGATAGTCTGATTCCTTTTCGGCTATTTTTTCTTCTCTTACATTTAAGGCTTGTTCTCTTTTTTGCAGTTCAAGTTCTTTTTTGTTTTCACATGAAATAAAAAGGCATGTAAGGATCAATAATAGAGGGATTTTTTTCATAAAACAGGTCTTATGGATTACGTTTTTTGGAAATAAAAATTCACACTTTCAACAGTGCAAAAGAAATTTTGGTACTACAAGGTACTAAAAATAATTAGGAAAGAGCCCGTTTTTGGCTCATTAAGATTGAGCCGGTTTTACTTTTGGCCAAATAAAGTTGGTGTACTAAACATTAGAAAATAGACAAAAAACAGTTGCAGGTGATTATGTAATAAGGAACTATCTTTATTTTTTTATGGATTATGGGTAGCTTCTGTAAGAATCTATAATTGCCGAAAAAAAAACGGCATAAAGTTATTGAGTTAACCTTATTTTTATTGAGTTAATGCGATTCCTTAAATTCAAGTACATTTATTTTAAAAATAATTACAATTACTATTTATAAATGCATTTCAAATACCTACTGATTTTTTTTGTTTTATTTTCAATTAAATCAAATTCGCAGATTTCTCAAATTGTAGAAGAGAAGAAAAATTTCCGGGCAGCAGATTCACTTTTAAAAGAGCCCAGTTTTTCTGTTCACAAAGACAATTATTTTTTAACAGGAGTGCCTGTAAATACCGATATCACCCGAAATACTGCTGATGTAAAATATCAGGTAAGTTTTAAATTGCGATTGAATTCAAAGCCTTTATGGGGCGGATTTTTTCCGTATTTAATGTATACTCAAAAAGCGTTTTGGGATATTTATGCAAGTTCAAAACCATTCTCAGAAATTAATTTTAATCCCGGGGTAGCGATTGTTCGTCCGTTTTATTTAAAAGGCAATAGATTGACTTACGGAAGCGTCTCATTCGAACATGAATCAAATGGAAGGGACTCTATTTATTCAAGAACCTGGAACATGCTTGCTTTTTCGTTAAAATCTCAGATTTCTCCACGATGGATTGTTGGTTTAAGAGGGTGGATTCCATTGGTAGATAAAGAAGATAATCCCGGACTTACCAAATATGTAGGTTATGGAGAAGCGAGTGCCACGTATCAGATACAACCCGGAAGATGGAGCGCTGATATTCTTTTCAGGAAAGGAAGCGGACTTATCAATTACGGATCTTTACAGACGCAAGTAAACTGGAGACCTTACAAAAGCGAGAATTATTATCTCACGCTGCAATGGTTTGTGGGGTATACAGAAAGTTTGATCGATTATCAGGAACACAAAAGTATGGTACGTATAGGATTTACAATCAAACCAGAAAATATGGGTATTTTTTAAATGATTTTAAATTCAAACCGAATCACTTTTTATTTGCAGCCCAAAATATTGAATTTCTTAAAAGAGTAGTATAAGCTTCATTTTGAAACAATTCAGGTGAATGTCCCATAAAAATGTAAACATTGCGGGATTTAAAATGATCGTTGGTCCAAATTACCGGATGATCGCCCATTTTTATTTTTGATTCAGGCTCATAAGTAGATTCGTCTACCGAGCCTATTACATGTACATTTGGCCGCGGGCTCTTGTTATAGGTATACCATTCTTCAGTATTTACAAAAAAGTTCGAAGGAACTCCTTTTGTTATAGAATGTGAGGTGTCTTCGATATTTACTTTGGCTCTGGCAAAAGTCGGAATATAATCCAAAAACTTTATCCCGCCCATAAAATCAGAAAACCATTGCCACATTGGGTATCCGTCGAATTCGCCCAATAAAGTAGCGTGATGTAATCCTACCCATCCGCCTTTGCCATTGTTCATGTATTTCTCAAAAGCTTTCATAGATTCCTCGCTCCAGGTATAAGGAGGATAATCCAGTTGTATAAAAACCTGATATTTTTTTAGAAGAGCTTCGTTTATTGTTTTAGTACTTTCGATATAATCAATTGTAAAACTGCTATCGACAGCCAATTTGTTTAGCCAGGGTTTTGCAGCCTTGGTAAAAGGCAGATGATGTCCGCCATTTTCGTATAAAACCAAAGCTTTGAATCTTGGTTTTTTTGACTTTTGGGCATTACAATTGGCCTGAAAAAAGAAGCAGCATATTATTAAACAAATTATTAGTATCGAATTTTTCATTGAATTTTAAAATTTTACTGATTGATAGTCGCTATTGCATTTTCTCTACGACCCGTTTTTAAATCAATAACTTCAAATTTTTTGGTAGAAGAAAAAGAACCTATATCGGTATCACTATTGATCAAAATACCACCAACAAGAATAACGTATTTGCAATTGTATGTAGTTGCTGCAACTAATTCCTCAATGCGTTTATCGATCGAATCGTAGATTATTTCTGTGGCTTCATAAAGTGGTATTTCGGCTTTTAGGATTCTTTCTTTCTGGTTGAAAAGGATTTGCTCAATAGTATTCATCTGATAATCAATTTCTGTAATATGACCTGGTTTTATAGCATTGTTGATTAGTTTATGCAAAGCACCATTGGCTGCACCACAACAACCCGAAGGTTTATTTTGTCCAAAGCGATTAATCTCGCCAATAATTCCTTCTTTCGAAATACCAATATGTGGTCCGTAATAGATAAAAACGGCTCCATCATCAGGAACATGACTTGCAAATGCCTGCATGCCGGTTAATCCCGTAAAAGGAAATCCGTCTAATCCTCCCATTTTAAAAGGACCCAAAAATTCATTTGTTCTTACAGGGTATTGAATACTGTTGACATCATCACTGCAAATACTGTCTGCAAACATGATTTGCGCGGGTTCCAGATCTAGTTTTTCCTCTACATAATCAATGATTTTGTTCATAAAATCAATAGTAGTTAAGGCATCAGGATAGTATTTTCTAATAATTTCTAGTTTTTCTCTTTTTTTCATTATCAAAATAGGTTGAAAGTTTATCTAGTCTTGGCAGTTTGTAAAGCCATAAAAGTTATTTTCTTTTTAGAACGCCTTAGCTTTTAGGAGAAAAGTAAAGTTAGATAATTTCTTAAAATGATCTTTATTTTTTTGAATTTGAGCCTTATTTATTTTTGATGTGGAGAATTCAAAATGTTTATCTACAAGTCATATTTTTTCTTCTTTTGTCTGTTTTTGATAAACAGTTGTGAAAAAAGAATAAGTTTTATAATAAGTAAACCTTAATTATAATAATTGTACGGCTTTTTGCGCTTAATTTTAATAAATAAGTAATTCATCGAGTAATTTTGTTTTTAGTCGATATTTTAGTTAAAATTTATTAAAAATTAATACATATATTCGCAAAAATTTTTGCGGATGAAAGTAATATTACACGTACTAATATTGGGTTGTTTTTTTAACGTTGCACTTTACGGACAAAATGAGACCAATATCACTTATGGAATCAAGCTTGGCGGACTATTTTCCCAAATTAGCAATCTGCCCGAAAGCATTAAAGGCCGTGATAATACTTACGACAATAGTGTGATGGAAAGTAAAGGCGGATACGGATTAGAAGGCGGTTTTTTTTTAAACTGCAAACTTTATGATACCCGTGTGGCAATTCAGCCTGAAATTTTATTCAGACAATCGGGAGAAACGGTCAATTATCACGATGCTACCGGAAAAGAGTTTGAACTAGGACTTCATTATTCTTATTTGCAAATTGGTGCTTTGTACAAGGTATATCCTTACGAAGGGCTAAACTTAGGTTTTGGCGCTTTTTACGGCATCAGTTTATCGTCTAATAATGTTACTTACAAATCCAACGAAGCCGGAGGAATGTACGATGTTGCGACCAGACAATTTTATAAAGATGGTCTTGACGGTACAGATGATTTCTCCTTGTGTTTTGCCTTGGGTTATGAATTGCATCAAAGTATCCACTTCGATTTACGCTACTATTTAGGCGTAAAAGATGTTGTAAAAAGCAATTCTTCCTCCTTTCAGTTTATCGAAAATCAAAATAAAAGCAGTGTCATTTGCTTCTCTTTAGGTTATAGTTTTCATCAATGGTAATTTCAATAAAAAACATGAAAAAAATTATTTTGCTTCTTTTATTAGTAAGCACAAAATCGCTGTTTGCACAAGGTGACAGAGAGATAACTTATGGTCTTTTTGCAGGAGGAATTTATTCTAAAATGTCTAATCTTCCTGATGTAATTGTACCAAAAGGAATTTATGAAGGATATACTCTAAAAGAAGAAGGAAAATTTGGAGGAGCTGCTGGTATTATGATCAACTGGAAATATCCGTATGCCAAAGTGAGTATCCAGACTGAATTGTCGTATTCAGGTCAGAGTACCGATTTAAAATATGAAGATATGAAAGGACTTAAATATACCATGACTTTTGGATACAGTTATCTAAATGTGGGTGCGCAATTTAAATATTATCCTGTCGAAGGATTTTATATTGGTGCAGGACCTTATGTAGGATTTAATATTGCCAGTGATAATATAAAATACAGTTCGAATGCCCAGGAAATATTTGCTGATTCAGGTACTTATTTTGAGCCGGATGCGAATGTGCAAAAAGTTTTGAAAGAATCCCTGACAGGGAAAAACTATTTCTATGGTATGTTTTCTGCCGGATATGAGTTCAATTCGAGACTTTCTGTGGGAGCGCGTTATACTTTAGGACTTACAGATGCTTTGACTACGGAGGAAAACGGACATCGCTACAGCGAGAATAAAAACAAAATCAATAGTATTTCATTGATTATTGGTTATTCTTTTGATTTTGATGATTTAGCCAATTTCTAAAAAGTCGCTCATCATTTTAAAAACATAAAATTATGTACAGAAAGATTTTTTTAATAGCTGCTTTTGTGACATTAACGAGTAATTTAATTTTTTCCCAGCAAAAAGCAGTGCCCGGATTAGTTGAAGAGCCACAATTTTGGATTAAATCCCAAAATAATGGTGAGGCTTATTATTGGGAAAGTCTGACAAAAAAAGAAGCCAAAATATCAGGACGAAAACATAATGGAGCTGTTTTTAATTTTAATCCAAGTATTGTTTTTGACAGCACGCAGGATTCCCTGATTTTACCTCTGGGAATTGAAAGCAAAAGAAAGCAGACCCTTTTTATGGTTTATAAAGTAAAGGACAGTTTGAAAGAACAATTTTTATGGACCATAAACGATACCAAAAAAACACTTTCTGTAGCGACCAATAAACGTTTGGTCGATCTAAAAAAATATTCCTATCAAACTTATCAGGAGAAAATAAAACCCAATAAAGCCAATATTCATTTCTTTCAGCAAAATGTAACAGATAGTGTTGCAAAGTTATCATTGCTGACTATTGGCCAAAAGTCAAAATTTGATAAATTACCACCCGAAGAATTCAAAGGAAACATCAGCGAGATTTTGGTCTACAATAGGGTATTGTCAGGTCTGGAAACTCAAAAAGTGGCAAGTTATCTGGCGGTAAAATATGGTATTTCACTTTCCCAGTTTGATATCAAAAATTATCTTAATAGTAAAGGGCAAACCATTTGGGACATCAATCAGCATAAAGGATTTGAAAATTCGATTACTGCAGTAGGGCGTGATGATGCCAGCGGATTATTGCAGCCCAAAAGCAGTAATATGGTCGATGAAGGACTCCTGACTATTGGACTTAAAAGTAAATCGAATACTATTCCTGATAATTATTTTGCTTTTTGGAGTGATAACGGAAAAAATCTTCTGGTAAAAAAACAAGAACAAGGCGAACCTATTGGAATCGCCAAAGAGTGGCAGCTGGATTTTACCAACCCAACCGATTTAAGTCTTGACTGGACATTAAATCCAAAATTCATAAAAGGTACTTTGCCAAAAGATACTTATTACTGGTTGTTAGTAGACTATTCCGGTAAAGGAACTTATGACGAAAAAGATTCAGAATATATTAAGTTAGCCAGTACTTCGAGCCAGGAAAAACTGGTGTTGAATGATTTTAACTGGGACAAGCAAAAATCTGGCAAAGCCAAATTTACGCTGAAAGTCGCCCCGGAAATGTTTAGCCGTGTCTGGATTACAGAGGCAACTTGTGGTGTTTCAGGATCAGGACAATTAAATTATGCTATAGAAGGCGGAGAAGCCCCATTTACCTTTACGGTAAAAAAAGAAGGCAGTGAAGTTGCGGTAAAACAATGGAATCAGGCTGCAAAAAGTGCAACAGGAGTACAGCTTTCATCAGGAACTTATGATTATATCGTAAGGGATGCAAAAGGAAATTTGTACTCAGAAACTGTTTTTGTGGCTGATAAACAAGGAACATTCCCAAACCTGAAACCAGAATATTTATTGAAAGACGGAAATGCACTGACTCTTGATGCAAGTGCCGGTTTACCAGAAGGAAATTATGAATACCAATGGTTTTACGAAGGTGATTTTTTAGATAATAATCCAAAAATACTCATCGATCAACCGGGAGCATATGAACTTAGATTGGTAAACAATCAGGAATGTAAAACCGCTACCAAAATTGCCGTTGCTACTGATGGAAAAGAAATAACAAATTCAAGCGTACTTATTTTATACCCGAACCCAACTACAGACGGTCATTTTTCTGTTGCAATGCAATTCCCTAAAAAGACAAATGCCAACATTAGTATTTATACGCCAACAGGTTCACTTTTAAAACAAAAACAATTCAGTCAAATCGAAACCTATTTGTACGAAGATGTTATAAAAAGTGCTTCAGGAATATATTTAGTGACCGTAAGTTCAGATTTCGGAGCCAAAACTTTCAAAGTGATTGTGAAGTAATTCAAACTTATCTTATCAAAAGATAGTACGAATTGCAACTTGAAAAAATAAACAGATTGCCCCATAATTGATTACCCCTGCTTTATGAAAAATAAAATTATAATACTGGTATTTTTAATAGGTTCTTTTTTGTTTGCCGCCAATTTTGGTCCGTACAAAATAGCCTCTTTATTTACTCAAGGTAATACTGAGAACGAATTGGTTATTGAAAATGCAAAAGCAGATTCGATCGCGATTCTTAAAAACGAAAATAAAAATACAAAATCGTTTAGTGCAGATATTGCCGAAGGTATTATAGGAATAAAGGATGAATCTGATGTTGATGATGCCTACGATAATGTTTTTCATCTAAAAGTAGATGCTTTGCCATCTCAGGAAGAAAATGCGTATCTGGAATATGAATTGTACGGATACGATCAGGCAGCTTCTATTTCGAGAAGTTTAAACAACCAAGCCAGTATTGGAGGACAATTTGTATCGCAAAATAACCACTGGAGCAAACAATCTGAATTGCTTTCAGAAAAATCATTGCGAGAAGGAGACAATGTTTTATTGTTTACGGCTCCTGAAGGAACTTCAAATTCGTACCGAATAAAAAATGTTCGTATTGTTTATAAAACCGCTCTTGCTTCGACTGACTTTACTTTATTAAAATCAGATAACAAACTTTATATCAAAGGAACCAATTTTCCTTCTCAGATTAGAAAAATGACTATTGGTGGAATTTCCATTGATGTTAATCAGCCGGAATTCGAATTGGTTTTGGACGCGGTAACTACGGGAAAATCTATTTTGGTAACCAAAGAAACGGCTACCGGAGTTATAGTAAATGAAAAATTAGAACTCAATCAATTTTTGAAAGTTCCAGGTTACAGACCACTGGAAAATGCGAAAGAACGTATTGCTAAAACCATCAACTTTGAAACTGTAAACACATTAGATTACAAAGCGTTTTCGGCCGTTTTTCCTGTTGGAGCTTTAAAAAGTAATATAAAAGTATCGGTAAGCGGTTTAAGAAAAATAGATATTGCTCCGCTAAATTCTGCCATGGTAAACGTTACAGGAACTAATGCAGGTTTCAGGTTATTGCCACACGGAACCATTTTCGAGAAAGCCGTAACTTTATCATTGCCTTACGATAAAAAAACAATCCCGGAAGGTTATACAGAGAAAGATATCAACGTATTTTATTTTGATGAAAATAAAAGATTATGGCAGGAAGTAACCAAAGATTCTTTGGATATCAAACAAGGAATTATTAAGGCCAAAACCACTCATTTTACCGATTTTATTGCCGGAATTATAAAAATGCCGGAATCTCCTGAAACTTCAGGTTATACACCAACAAGCATAAAAGATCTAAAAGCGGCGAGTCCGTTAGTGGGTATTCAGTCTATTGCGCCACCTTCGGCAAACGGAAGAGGAACGGCAAGTACAGGATTTTCAATCGTGATTCCTAATGGTAGAGGCGGGATGCAACCTTCATTTAACCTTCAATATGATAGCGATGGCGGTCATAGCTGGGCAGGAATGGGCTGGGATATTTCGGCTCCTGCAGTAAGTATCGAAACCCGTTGGGGAGCACCACGATACGATGCATCAAAAGAAACTGAAACTTATGCAATAGCCGGAGAACAATTAATCCCCAATTCGCACAGAGCCGAATGGGTGGGAAGAACAACAGACAAACAATTTTACCCAAGACGAGAAGGAGCATTCCAGCAAATTATCCGTAAAGGATCATCTCCTAAAAACTATTACTGGATTGTAAGGGATAAAAGCGGAGTAGCAAGTTATTACGGAGGAAACGCATCAGGTCTTTCAACCGATGCCGTTTTACAGGATGGATCCGGAAATATTGCACATTGGGCGCTTTGTCTTCAGGTCGATTTAAAAGGAAATACAGTTGAATACGAATACGATAAAAAAGACGGAGAACTCTATCTTAAAAAAGTATACTATACAGGTTTTGGTTCCCAAAAAGGAAACTACAACATTACTTTTGTAAAAAACTCAGATTTAGGTGAAGCCAACCGTGCAGATGTTCAGCTTTCGGCAAGATTAGGTTTCAAACAACTCAACAATCAGTTATTACGCAAAATCGAAGTACGCTACAAAAGCGATATGATTCGCAGTTATGAGCTAAAGTATAAAGAAGGCGCTTTTAAGAAAACATTGCTTGAATCGATTTCAGAATACGATTCTGAATCGAAATTGTTTTATACTAATACAATGGATTATTTTGATGATGTTCGTGATGCTTCAGGGAAATATAATCCTTTTGGGCCGGAGCAGAGTTGGAGTGTGCCGAGTGATAATCTTGATAATAAGGGAATTCCTGTATTTAGTGATGTATTATTTTCAGGGCGTCACTCTTTGGTAAGCAGTTCTTCCGGTTCAAATACAGGAATTAATTATCGTATTGGAGTTGGATTAGTAACCAATATGGGAGAATTAAAAGGATATAGTGTAGGAGGACATGGAGGAAATAACTGGGGAAGTTCTGAGGTAGCTGTACTTTTAGAAGATTTAGACGGAGATGGATTACCTGATAAAGTTTTTAAACAAGACAATGGAGTATTCTATAGAAAAAATTTATCTGCTTCAGGTCAAAATTCATTTGGAGAATTACAGGCATTAAATATTTCAGATGTTGGATATTCTAAATCAACTTCATTTAACTGGGGGGTAGATTTAAATATTAAATTTGGAAATATAGGATATGATCAGCAACGTTCTACAAATAAAACCAAAACTTATTTCATGGACTTTAACAGGGATGGTCTTGTTGATTTTGTTCGTAACGGACAAGTATATTATAATAGGTTAGTTGATGGAGTTCCTACTTTTTCGGTTTCCAGTACAGGAACACCTTCTCCGGTTTTTGGAGGTGGAAATGTGACCATTCCGGGAGTTAGTACAATATCAGTTGAAGAGATAGAAAAGCAAAATCCGCTACACGATGTAGTACGAATGTGGCAGGCACCGGAAGCGGGTGTTATAGCTGTTTCTCATGAGTACAAATTAATAAAAGATAATACGCCGGAAGGAATTAAAGCAAGAAATGAATACGTAAATAATGCTGGTGAAAGTAAAGCAGATGGTGTTCATTTATATTTTCAAAAAGGGAACCAATTAATTTGGAATGAGGCAATAATTGCTGATGATTTTGATTCTAAAACAAAACAAGATAATAATCTTACCGTGACAAAAGGGGAACGGTTGTATTTTAGGGTTAGTTCTGTAAAGGACGGAAATTTTGACACGGTTGTTTGGGATCCTGTTATTACTTATTTGCAGGTAAAACAATATGACAAAGATAATAACGGTAATTTAGTTATTACTGATTTTACAGTTCCTGGAAATTTTAAAGATGCCAATTTATATTCGTTAGCGACCTATAAAGCAAGCACTGATTTTTTTAGCAGCAGCACTTCCGGAAAAGTAATTCCGGTGGCCGGGAATGTTTCTTTTAAAGGAATATTAAATAAGCCCGTAACTTCAGATCATATAAAGTTAATTATTACTAAAACTTATTTAGGACAAACAAATCCTCCTGTTGTTTTATTCGAAAAAGTATTTTTAGCGAATGAAGTCGCTTCTTTTAATATGGCTTCTGTTAACCTGCCCGCTTTTGAAGCAGAAACCCAGATAAATGTAGCCTTAGAAACGGAAACAAATATCAATTGGCAAACTATTTCTTTTACGCCAACCGTGATAATACCGCCAATTCCGGGTGCATTAGCAGAAGAAAAACCTATTGAAGTCTCTCATCTATTATACAATAAAAGAGAAGGAAATTATAATATTCCTGGTGTTACATCTACGGTAAATGGAAAACTAAAATTAAACATCTTACCACAAGATTTGGTTTTAGCATCAGCTTTTCCTCCTGGCGCAGTAAACAATTACAACGGTGAAGTAATTCTTTCTGCCAAACAAAATAATGTATTATTAGCCCGTAAACGATATAAATTAACAACTGGCACTTTGGCTGAAGTTATCAATACTTTTGACAATGCAGTTGTTTATCCTTCAGCAATAGCAGGAGTTCCTATTCAATTGGAGATCACAGTTTCTAATCCGTTGACGACGACTATTCTTAGAAATTATCCAAAACAAAATGCATTAAATGTTCAGATTCAGGTAACAGATCTAAAAGATGTAGCCGATCTTACTGACGATGTAGTTTGGAACTCAACTACAAATAATTTTGAAATTTATAGTCTATTAACTCTGGAGGAAAGAACTTTAGGATTGTATCATCGTAATTGGGCCGGATTTGTTATTAACGGAAATCTTGCTGGTAATACATTAGATGAAACAAGGTTAAAGCGATCTGATGCTTATTCTACAGAGCCTGATTTAAATAATACGGATCCTGAAAATTATGACGGAAAAGGATATGAAGTTTCTGAGAATTATTTTGTATCTCTAAATCCATCCTACGCAACTGCAAAATGGGGAGGTTTAGAAGAAGCTATTTTTATAAAAGGAAACAGTATTGGAACGGCAAGATTAGGAGAAGATGATATTGGTGATTATACTGATTTTTCTTTGCCTCAATTGGCAGGAGGAAGTACAACCGCGTTAGATATGATTAACGAAAGTACCAGTAAAAGTTTATCAGCAGGAGTTTCTGCCGGTCAGGCTAATATTGGATACAGTAAATCTATTGATGGAGATTCGTATGTTACACAAACCATGGGCGATTTTAATGGAGATGGTTTTCCAGATTATATTAGAGGAAGCAATGTACAATTAACAATGCCTGTTGGAAAAGTTTCAGATGAGGTTGTTGCATTAGGCAGTAATTTTAGTCATTCATCAACCGCCGCAGAGGGTCCTAATTTTGGAGGAAGTTACAGTCATGGTGTGCCTGCAAACTCAGGAAATATTGTTATTGTAAAAGTGAAAGTAAAAGATGAAGCAGGTAAAATAACAACAGTAGATGTAGCTAAAAAAGCATCTAATACTATATCTGTTAGTCCAACTGCATCGAAAGGAAAAGGTGACGATCAGGCTAGAATGATCCATACTGATATAAATGGCGATGGACTGCCAGATAGAATTTCAGATACAGGAGATGTTTTTTTAAATACAGGTTATGGCTTTTTACCAGCTGAAAATTGGAATTTTAAAAATTTAAATACAGGAACATCTACAGATTGGAGTGCAGGTTTATCTTCAGGTTTTAGTATAAAACAAGGTTCTATTACCGGAGGAAGTAATTATGCAAGATCACAAGCAGATAGTGAAGAATTATTAATGGATATAAATGCCGATGGCTTGGCAGACAAAATTAAGTATCAGGGAAATACCATGTTAGTGTCGTTGAACATGGGAAATTATTTTGCTGTTCCAATTGTTTATCCTCGAGTTAATGAAATGAGCCAAAATAAAGGAGTGAGTTACGGTGCAAATTTAACTCTTTCTATAGATATACCAGCTGTATTTGTTCGTGTTACCCCAACAATTGGAGGAAGTCAAGGTTGGAGTACCAATCGTTCTGAAGGAACATTTAACGATATTGATGGTGATGGAAACCTCGATTATATCGTTTCTAAAGATGATAATAATCTTACCGTACAACTGTCAAACATCAAAAGAACCAACAAACTTAAAGGCATTATTAATGGTGCAGGAAATAGTTATGTGGTCGATTATGAGTTACTAAAACCAACTTACGAAAATCCGTCAGCCAAATGGGTGTTACAATCAGTTGATGTATTTGACGGACATGTAGGCGATGGTATCGATCATTCAATAGCTAAATTCAGATACGAAGATGGATATTACGATCGTCGTGAAAGAGAATTTTACGGTTTCGGAAAAATAAGTCAGCAACAAATTGATGCAGCTGATAATTCAGTTTTTTCAACTACAGTTCAGGAGTTTTACAATCAGGATTATTTCAGAAAAAATCTTTTAAAGCGTTCTTATACTTTAGACAAAAACAATAAAATGCGTCAGGAAGCGGAAAACGAATATAGTTTTACAGATGTAGCGACTCAGGCAAGTGTTTCAGTATCAGAATTGAATTTACCTTCTTGTGATGCCAAACGTATTTTTGTGGGAATGATTCACGCCAATCAAAAAGTATACGAAGGTGGAAGCGATTATCTCGAAACAAACACGTTTAACACTTATGATGCCAACGGAAACATTACGCAATATGAAGATTTAGGCAATGGTTCTGCTACTGATAAAGTAACAGCAAAAATAAGCTATTACGAGAGTACAACGCCTTATTATGGTGGAATACCAAAACAATTGGAAGTATTTACAGCAGAAGGTTTACGCCGTAAAAGAGGGACAACTATCAATACGACAACAGCCGAAGTTACACAAATAAAAAATTACAGCGCGGCAGATAAAATAGCACTTACTGATATTGCCTATGATACGTACGGAAATCTGCAAAAAATAACAGGCCCAGCCAATCATAAAGGGCAGCGTATGACATTGGATTATACGTATGAGGAAGACAATCATCAGTTCATGACCGAAATCAAAGATGCTTTTGGATACCAAAACAAAGCAACATTTGATTACCGTTTTGGAGTTCCTGTAAAAACTACAGACCGTAACGATCAGAGCAATACGTATACTTTAGACGCAAAAGGAAGGATTGCGACGATAAGAGCGCCTTACGAAATCGCCTCCGGAAAACCTTATACCATTGCATACGAGTATTTCCCTGAAGCCAAAGTTCCGTATGCGAAAACCAAAAATTATGACCCTGAACTCGATAAGGATATAGAAACTTTTACCTATACTGATGGTTTAGGAAGAGCTTTGCAGGTCAAGAAAACAGCCAGTTTATTTACTCAGGCGGGAAGCGCCGATCAGGAAGCACAAATTGTTTCAGGAAAAATTATTTATGATGGTTTAGGAAGACCAACAGCCAGTTATTATCCAACAACTACGACCACCATCGACAATAATTTTAGTACGGCAATATCAAATGTTACGCCTTCTAAAACAGAATATGATGAGGTAGGCCGTGTCGTAAAAGTTACGTTACCTGACGGAAGTTCAAATACTACTGCTTTTGTTTTAGATAATTACGATGGAGTGCAAGTTTTGCGTACTACACAAACAGATGCATTAAACAAAACAAGTCAAACTTATACCGATGCAAAAGGTCAGAATATGGCCATTATGCAAAATGATTTGTTAACGAAGTTTGAGACCAATGCTTTAGGAGAAACCATAAAAGTAACCGATGCGATGGATCATATAACCAAAAGCAGTTACGATTGGTTAGGCCGACGTATTGAATTTACACATCCTGATGCGGGAACAACCACGATGCAATATGATTTGGCAGGTAATTTAATCTCACGCATTACACAGGATATTAAAAATACCGTTCCAAATGGCGGAGCCATAGAATATGTATATAATTACAACCGTTTAGAAACGATAAAATATCCTAAAAATCCGCAGAACAATGTGCAGTACAATTATGGTAAAGCCGATGGAACAGCATCACGCAGAGGAAGATTATGGTTTGTACAGGATGCCAGCGGAGGACAGGAGTTTTTCTACGGTAAATTAGGAGAGGTCGAAAAAGAAATTCGTACGTTGCGTATTACACCTACTGATATACAAACCTATATTTCGCAATACGAATATGATACCTGGAACCGTATCCAGAAAATGACTTATCCTGATGGCGAGGTTGTAGAATATACCTATAATCGTGCAGGAAACCTGCAAAGCATGCAGGGTAAAAAAGAAAGCCATACCTACGATTATATCAAACAATTGAGTTATGATGAGTTCGAACAACGCAAATACCTAAAGTACGGAAACGAAACTGAGACCAACTATACCTACGATGCTGTAATGAGAAGATTACAACAATTGCAGGTAAAGAGCGGAACCAGACAGGTCATGAACAATTCGTACAGTTATGATTTGGTTGGAAATGTTTTAGGCATTAAAAATGTTGCCCCTGTAGTAAACAATACTTTGGGAGGAACTTCGAATCATGAATACCAATACGATGATTTTTATAGATTAAAATCGGCAAAAGCAACCTATCAGGGCGAGTTCACCAAAGCAAGTTATGAACTGAATATGAGTTATAACAAGATGCATAACATTACCAAGAAAGATTTAGTGCATACTGTAAATAACGAACAAAAGGGATATGTATTAGATTATAATTACGATAACGAATTGCATCCTAATGCCCCTAACAAAATTGCTGAGTCAGGAAAAACGGAGGCGCGACAATATACTTATGACGGCAACGGAAACCCAACGAGTTATACCGAAGAAAAAAGTTTTAGAAAAATGACCTGGGACGAAGAAAATCGTTTGATGGGAATAAATGATAATGGAAGAATTCATCAATATACTTACGATGCTGGAGGAGAAAGAGTAATAAAAAGTTCAGGGGATTCGCAAAATGTTGCGATAAATGGAGAAACTGCAGCAACCATTGTGCATACTGACGATTATACGGGATATGTAAGTCCTTATTTTGTAATTAGTAAAGGGAAGTTTACTAAACATTATTTTGAAGGCGCAGGACGTATTGTAAGTAAATTAGGGAACGGAACTTTTGCACAGCCTTTAGGTATTACAGCCGGAGGCGTGAATTATACTAAATTGACGGCTGAACAACAAAAAGCATTAGATACTTATGTAAAAAGTTTAGGAGTACCTCCGGGGCCTCCAACACAACAGGGTATTTATGCGACCCCTGAATTTACGGGAGATCCATATCCAACAGCAGTACTAAAACCTGTGGAGGAAAATCAGGAACCTCCGGAAGGCTGGCCAAGAAATCCTATTTTTAATGCTCCGGGTGATGTTCCTGGACCACCAGTTCAATTTGGACCACCCATAGAACCTACAACTGTAAAACCCGGAGAAGGATTTACAGGAATTGGTTTACCTGAGAATGATATTTTCTATTTTCATCCCGATCATTTAGGAAGTACTTCGTATATTACAGCCCGAAACGGTAGCATTAGCCAGCATGTAGAATATATTGCTTTTGGAGAGGTTTTGTTTGAAGAGCACTCAAGTTCTTTTTCTTCACCTTATTTATTTAATGGTAAAGAGTTAGATAGAGAGACGAATTTGAGTTATTATGGGGCGAGGTATTTGGATATGAAGACTTCGCTTTGGCTGAATGTTGATCCGCTGGCAAATTATAATCCTGTAATCGAAGAAGAATTTTATTTTGATGGAGATCATAATAATGGAATTTATAATAATAAAAATTTAAATAGCTATGCTTATTGTTATCAGAATCCAATAAATCTTATTGATCCTAACGGGAAACAGGTATATTTTATGACGCCTCCTACCGAAAGAATAAGTGGAACACAGGCATCAATGTCTATTGATTTTATTCCAATCGTAGGGGATGCTAAAGGTTTAATTGAAGCAATTATAGGATATGATTTTGCAGGAAATAAACTATCAGGGAATGATAGATTTTTATCAGTATTACTTATGTCTGAGCTTAAAGACGCTAAGAATACGATAAAAGCTGTTAAGGAGGTTAGGAAGATAGAAAAAGTGACAGTTAAGGCAGCTGACGAAGTAAAAAAACTTACTGCTGCCAGAAGAAAAGCTGTTAGAGATGCATGGAAAGAAGAAACCAAATTAGTAGAAAGTGGGGCTGATGGTACAAGAAAATGGACGAGAGCGGAATTAAAAGAATTGAAGGAAACTGGTAAAGTAAAAGGTATGAAGGGACATCATATAAATAATGTCAAACATCATCCAGAACAGGCAGGAAATCCTGATAATATTGAATTTCTTACTCAAAAAGAACATTTAAATGCGCATGATGGAAATTTTAAAAATAAAACTACAGGGGAATTAAAAAATAGAAAAATTGAGTGATATGAATTATTTTGAAAATGTAAAAAAGGAATTATATAAATTTGAAAATTTAGGTGTAATGGCATCTGAAAACGGAACTATTTTAATAGGGAAAGCAAATCATGTAGGAGAAGAAGCATGGTTAAATAAAATATATCCGATTTTAAATGATAATGATATTAAAAAAATAGAAATGGAATTACCTATTAAAATTCCAGAAGTGTATAAGTTTTTTTTGTTAAATTATAGTAATGGATTAAATGTTTGTCTTTCATCTTTTTATTTAGATGGACTAAGAAAACAATTAGGTAGATCTATAGAAGCAAGTAGGCAGCCTTATTCTATAATTACAACAAATACTCAAGAGAAACCGCAAAATTCAAAAGATAATTATTTTTTTATTGGAGGATATAATTGGGATGGATCTCATCTTTATATTGATGTAAATACAGAGGAAATTCATTGTTGTGATAGATATGATGCTACTTCTCGATATAAATGGAATTCTTTTGAAGAAATGATTGTTAAAGAAACTAAAAGAATAGGCAGTCTTTTTGATGAAAAAGGAATTGAAATTGATGAGGATGTTTCTACTTTACCGTATTAACCCACTCGCTTAGATATGCGCAACGATAGCGCGAAAATTCTTTCCGTGCCTGCAAACCAAAAGTAGGTAAAGATATGTGGGGAAATGATTTTGAGAATACCCCCCGCTCCCGCACGAATCCTTTCGTGTGGCGCAAAGGAAATCGTCAAAGCATAAAGCAAAAAAACTCGCAGAGATGCGAGTTTTTTTTACATTATTTTGAAGGTGCAGGACGTATTGTAAGTAAGTTAGGAAACGGAACTTTTGCCCAGCCTTTGGGTATTACCGCTGGGGGTGTAAACTATACCAAGCTAACGGCTGAACAGCAAAAAGCATTAGATACCTATGTAAGAAGTTTAGGCGTGCCTCCGGGACCTCCAACACAACAGGGTATTTACGCCACACCCGAGTTTACAGGAGATCCATATCCAACAGCAGTAATAAAACCTGTTGAAGAAAATCAGGAACCACCAGAAGGCTGGCCAAGAAACCCCATTTTTAATGCTCTGGGCGATGTTCCGGGACCACCGGTACAATTTGGTCCCCCAGTAGAACCTGCGACTGTGAAGCCAGGTGAAGGTTTTACCGGAATTGGTCTTCCAGAGAATGATATTTTTTATTTTCACCCTGATCATTTAGGAAGTACTTCGTATATTACATCGCGAAATGGAAGCATAAGTCAGCATGTAGAGTATATTGCTTTTGGAGAGGTATTGTTTGAGGAGCATAGTTCATCGTTTAGTTCGCCTTATTTGTTTAATGGGAAGGAGTTGGATAGAGAGACGAATCTTAGTTATTATGGGGCTAGGTATTTGGATATGAAGACTAGTTTATGGTTGAGTGTAGATCCATTGGCTGAGAAATTTTTTAATCAATCGCCATATAATTATGCTTTGAATAATCCAATTAGATACATTGACCCCACTGGAATGAGTTCAGAGGATGGTATTGATCCGCCTAAAAAATACGGAGGTGGAATTCAAGTTTATCAAGCTGCTGAAGCTAATGGAAGTGTGCCAGGTGGTTATTCAAGAGCAAGTGAGTCATTTAATGTAGGAGATTACAGTGTTTTACCAAACTATATTACGAACTCGAAAGGAAAAGAAGAGCTTAGCCACTATACAGCATCAGTAAATGTTAATGTAGTTAATTCTAGTGGTGTAAAAGAAGAAGCAAGAGTTGATTATGTGTTTGGTAAAAATGATTTGAAATCATTTAAAGATAATGTTAAAAGCTTTGAGTCAGCGGCGAATTTAATGTTTGGAGGAGGAACGAAATTATCTGATTGGCAAATAAATAAATTAAACGGAAACAATTGGATAGGTGGTTTTTTATTCGATCAATGGACAGACCCCGTAAATTTATTGGCTGGAGCAACTGCACTGTTTGGAGGATCTTCAATTAATAGTATTGATGATGTAATGAGTAACCCAAACCTACTTAGAGGGAAAACTCCATCACGAGTTGAAGCAGTTTTGAGAAATACAGAGAATTGGAAAGTTGAAACATTAGGAAGAGGTTCTCAAAAAGGAAATGGTTGGGTTCTGAGACAATATAATTCAAAGGGAAATCCTTCTGGTCCTCAGATAAGGTGGCATCCGGGGGGAGGTCATCATGGGCCAAAACCTTATTGGAGAGTAATTGGTAATGATGGAGATATAGGAGGTATAATAAGATAAATTTTAAACTATGCAATTATTAAAAATTCTCACTGTTTTAGCGTCTACAGAAGCTGAACAAATAAATTACCTCATAAAATTGGGGACTTTTCCTCTTACGGATGAATTCGCATTAGAATTTGACGACGCTTATCAGTTTTTTTTAAGTAATATAGATGAGAGAAAAAAAGACAACTCAATTAATAAAATATTTTTAGATAAACTTAATGAGATTGATCTTATATTTATTGAGATGAGTAATGTAAATAGTAATATTTTTTGGAATGTTTCTTCACTTAATTTAACAGAATGGAGTAAAATAAGAAAATTAGCAAAAGAGGCATTAAGTAATATTTCAAATTAGAGAGTTTTTATAAAAAAGGTTGTGCGGTTTGAACATCGATATGTATCAAAATTAGTGATAGCAATTTTAAAACCCGAAAATTCCCGTGTTCGCGCGAGCATGTTGCTCAGGAAACAAAGCAAATCAAAGAATAAAAGAATTAAACCTCGCTCCAAGCGAGGTTTTTTATGTCAAAAACAAAAATTTAGAAATTGAAACTTGTTAATCGTCTATGGTTAAGCCAGGTGAAGGCTTTACAGGAATTGGTTTACCCGAGAATGATATTTTTTATTTTCACCCCGATCATTTAGGAAGTACTTCGTATATTACATTGCGAAATGGAAGTATTAGTCAGCATGTTGAGTATATTGCTTTTGGGGAGGTTTTGTTTGAGGAGCATAGTTCGTCATTTAGTTCACCTTATTTATTTAATGGAAAGGAACTCGATAGGGAGACCAATCTGAGTTATTATGGGGCGAGGTATTTGGATATGAAGAGTTCGCTTTGGCTGAATGTAGATCCTCTTGCAACATATAATCCTATATTTGAAAACGAGTTTTATTTTGATGGAGATCATAACGGAGGAATTTATAACAATAGTAATTTAAATAGTTACGCATATTGTTATCAAAATCCTATAAAATATGTTGATCCCAATGGAAAGCAAAATGAAACAGTAGATCAATTTAGAACAACTAGGTCTGAAACAGAAAGATTAGTAAATAGAACTTATGTTGACGTAGAATCAACACCAAGAGGATTTAAATTTAATAGAAGTCCAATCGTTAATGTCATTAGAGTGCTTGTTGAAGCATTTAATATAGCTCAAAATCAGTCACCGCTTGATAGAATGGAATCGCTAACAGTTGGCTAAACCCAATTATTCAACGACAAAACATTATCAATTATCTAGTGCATTTGGTATTTCTAACCAATCATTAACTGAATTAAAAAATAAATCAAAAAATAAATCTCCAGACGGTTCGTATACTATCATTTACGAAAATGGAAAAAAATATCATGGTAAAGGACCAATAAGTAGAATGGCAGAATCTGCATTACGCTACACTACAAATGATAATGAAGTCAAATCTTTGGATTGGACACCTGCCAAAAATGCAAGAGAAGCTTTTAAAGATGAACATACCAGAATGCAAACAGATAAGAATGATATTAGTCCACAAGGTTATACAAACCCGGTTAATTATAACATTAGACAATCTCCGGGTTATAATTATAAATTACAAGATGGAGAAAGCGTAGAATAGAATAATTTAATAAAATAATTTGAAAATGAATTTTAATATATACAAATGCAGCTTTAAGGGAGACACTTTTATAAAAGTAACATCTGATCAATTTATTGAGCATAAATTGCAACAAAATCATAGAAAAAAAAGTGATTTAGAGATTGATTTACAGAAAGATGATCCAAAGGGTTATAACGATTATTTAGCAGAGTTATATGATCCTAATAAACATTTAGAAGTTTTTTATGAGACAATATCCTATGACGGAACATTAAAAGAAGATATATCTGTTTTTAATCATAAAATAGCGCATTTAAATTTTTATAATGTGTCATTTATGGATGCAAAACTTGATGCGGTCTATTTTTCCAATTTGTATTTAGTTAAACAAATGTATGTGAATGGTGTGTCTAAAGGAAATATAGATTTTTTAAAATTTATTAATTTAGAAGCTGTTTCTATTCTAAAATGGAATGAAAAAATAAAGCTAGTAAATAATAGTTCTAATTTAAAATCTTTAATTGTTTGGTATTATAATCCAAAAAGCAAATCTTTAAATGATTTATTAGGAGAACTAAATAGTATAGAATATTTAGAACTTAACTTAACGAATATTGAAAGTTTGGATGGAATAGAAAAACTGCAAAACCTTAAAATTATTAAAATTAATTATGGAAGGAATCTGAAATCCGTAAAGGCTTTAAATTCCAACAAGAAGTTAGAATTAATTTATTTAAACAATTGTAAAAAAATGGAAGACTTTGATTCTTTAGATGAAAGAGAAGGATTAAAAATTCAAAATTTAAAATTACCAGGATAAAAATTGGGGAGGTATTTACCCATACTATGGCTTGGATTGAAAATATTTAAACACTAATAAAGGCAATCAAATTGATTGTCTTTATTATATTAATTTGAAAAATGAATTTTAATATATATAAATGCCAAGCTCAAAATCGTCAATATATTAGTATTGAAACTGATGAATCTATTGAAAGTTTTTTAGAACAAAATACTAGAAAAAAAAGTGATTTAGAAATACATTTACAGAAAGATGACCCAAAGGGTTACAATGATTATTTAGCAGAATTATATGATCCTAATAAACATTTAGAAATTTTTTATCAGACAATATCCTATGACGGAACATTAAAAGAAGATATATCTGTTTTTAATCATAAAATAGCGCATTTAAATTTTTATAATGTGTCTTTTGTGGATGCAAAACTTGATGTGGTCTATTTTTCTAATTTATACTTAGTTAAACAAATGTATGTGAATGGTGTGTCTAAAGGAAATATAGATTTTTTAAAATTTACTAATTTAGAAGCTGTTTCTATTTTAAGATGGAATGAAAAAATAAAGCTAGTAAATAATAACTCTAATTTAAAATCACTAATTGTTTGGTACTATAATCCAAAAAGTAAATCTTTAATCGATTTATTAGGAGAACTAAAGAATATAGAATATTTAGAACTTAACTTAACGAATATTGAAAGTTTGGATGGAATTGAAAAGTTGCAAAACCTCAAAATTATTAAAATTAATTATGGCAGGAATCTGAAATCCGTAAAGGCTTTAAATTCCAACAAGAAGTTAGAATTAATTTACTTAAACAATTGTAAAAAAATGGAAGACTTTGATTCGTTAGATAAAAGAGAAGGACTAAAAATTCAAAATTTAAAATTACCAGGATAAAAATTGATTACATATTATATTCATGATATATACTTACTATTTGTCCAACAAACGGTTAATATGCTTAGTGTAAAGCGAAATCTAAATAATGAAAAATAAACTATTCCGCAGAAGCAAGATTCTCTATATATTATTGAATGTTATTTTTTGGGGATGTTCAAAGGATAATAATTCGTTTTATGATAAAGTAGTATACTACCCGATCGCTCGAATATACGCAACGATAGCGCGGAAATTCTTTCCGTGCCCGCAAAGTGAATCGATATAGTAAGATAAATTTAATTATATAGATGGAACAGCGCTGCCGCTATTCGAAGTCTCCCGACTTCGAACCGTCAAAGAAAATCGACAAAGAATAGAAAAATTAAACTTCGCAGAAATGCGAAGTTTTTATGTTTAAAAATGAAAATACGAAATAAAAGCATTGCACTCAGCCTCTTGGTATTACAGCTGGAGGCATAAACTACACCAAGTTAACAGCAGAGCAGCAAAAAGCATTAGATACCTATGTAAGAAGTTTAGGCGTGCCTCCGGGACCTCCAACACAACAGGGTATTTACGCCACACCCGAGTTTACAGGAGATCCATATCCAACAGCAGTAATAAAACCTGTTGTAGAAAATCAGGAACCACCGGAAGGCTGGCCAAGAAACCCAATTTTCAATGGACCAGGAGATGTGCCGGGACCACCAGTACAATTTGGACCACCTATAGAACCTACAACAGTAAAGGCAGGAGAAGGATTTACAGGAATTGGTATGCCGGAAAACGATATTTTTTATTTTCACCCCGATCATTTGGGAAGTACTTCGTATATTACAACCCGAAATGGAAGCATTAGCCAGCATGTCGAGTACATTGCTTTTGGGGAGGTTTTGTTTGAGGAGCATAGTTCATTGTTTAGTTCGCCTTATTTGTTTAATGGAAAGGAGTTGGACAGGGAAACCAATCTTAGCTATTATGGGGCACGTTACCTTGATATGAAGACTAGTCTTTGGCTGAATGTTGATCCATTGGCAATGTATAATCCGGTTTTTGAGAATGAATTTTATTTTGACGGACAACATAATGGAGGTGTATATTATAGTGGAAACTTAAATCCTTATATATATTGTTATCAAAACCCTATTAAGTATGTTGACCCTAATGGAAAACAATCTAATGCTGTAGATGTAAGCCCTAATCCTGCATTATTGCTTTTGAAACCAGTTAGACAGTTAAGTGGTTCTTATGTAAGTTCAACAGGTGAGTTATTTCTTGAGGGTTCTTCAAATTCTTCCAAACTTGCTGGACGTGGAGCTGGAGTTGGAGGAGGAACAGCATTAGGAGTAGTATTAGCCCTATTGACGGACTACATGAGTCCTAATTTTGGAGGACAGACTAATGAAGGTGATTGGATCAGAAAAAGAGCAATTGATGAAAAACTTCGTGTTCAAGATCATGAAGTTAGAGAAAAGACAATAGATGAAACTGGTATTAAGCGAATATCAGGATATATGAAGTTTAGTAAATGTATGGAGTTTGCTAAAGGATTTCAAAAAGCTTATGGAGGTACTAAATATGAAATTAATAGACAAGGTACTGGTATAAGTGTTTATTTAAATGGACAAGACGTTGGTTTAAGTACAACTGGAATTCATCAATTTATTGAGAAGACAATCGGTGGAAATGATTATATATTTGATAATATGAATCCTAATGGGGTTCCAAAAAACGATTATATAAATGGCTTAGGAGGATTTGATTCTAGAGCAGGAAAATTTATTTCTGGACAGGAATTATATAATAGTGCAAAAGAAGTTAAGTAATATTTTAATACATTAGTGATAATGCAGAACGATTCAAAAATAGAGAATATTGATTTAATTCAATTTGCCTTAAAAAGACCATCAATTTTTTCAATTCAAAACGTAGAATCTTTCTTTGTTTTTTTTAAAGGATATTCACTTGGTAAAAGTGATTCTCCAGTTCATGATTTTTTTGACTCTTTTGATGAATTTATTCATAAAAAACATCCTGAGAAGTGCTTAAGAAATATTGATAGTGAAAGAATTATTAGGCTTTATAGTGCTAACGACACTCATTCTTTAGAACTTTTACGTTCTTTGATAGAAGAGTTTATTATTGAAAGTAACATATACCAGATCAAGGAATTTTAATGAAGAGCACCGCTCCCGCACGAATCCTTTCGTGTGGCGCAAAGGAAATCGTCAAAGCATAAAGCAAAAAAACTCGCAGAGATGCGAGTTTTTTTAACATTATTTTGAAGGTGCAGGACGTATAGTAAGTAAATTAGGAAACGGAACTTTTGCCCAGCCCTTAAAATTAACGCCAGGAGGCGTAAATTATGGAAAACTTACCGCCGAGCAGCAAAAAGCTTTGGATAATTATGTCAAAAGTTTAGGCGTACCTCCGGGACCTCCAACACAGCAAGGTATCTATGCCACCCCAGAATTTACGGGAGATCCGTATCCAACAGCAGTAATAAAGCCTGTTGAAGAAAATCAGGAACCGCCGGAAGGCTGGCCAAGAAACCCAATTTTCAATGGACCAGGAGATGTGCCGGGGCCACCGGTACAATTTGGACCACCTATAGAACCTACAACAGTTAAACCGGGAGAAGGATTTACAGGAATTGGTCTGCCGGAGAATGATATTTTTTATTTTCACCCTGACCATTTGGGAAGTACTTCGTATATTACAGCACGAAACGGAAGTATCAGTCAGCATGTAGAGTACATTGCTTTTGGTGAGGTTTTGTTTGAGGAACATAGTTCTAGTTTTTCTTCCCCCGCTCCCGCACGAATCCTTTCGTGTGGCGCAAAGGAAATCGTCAAAGCATAAAGTAAAAAAACTCGCAGAGATGCGAGTTTTTTTACTTTATTTTGAAGGTTCAGGACGTATCGTAAGTAAATTAGGAAATGGGACTTTTGCCCAGCCTTTGAGGATTACAGCTGGGGGTGTAAACTATACCAAGCTAACAGCAGAACAACAAAAAGCATTAGATACCTATGTGAAAAGTTTAGGCGTGCCTCCGGGGCCTCCAACACAACAGGGTATTTATGCGACCCCTGAATTTACGGGAGATCCATATCCAACAGCAGTAATAAAACCTGTGGAGGAAAATCAGGAACCTCCGGAAGGCTGGCCAAGAAATCCTATTTTTAATGCTCCGGGTGATGTTCCTGGACCACCAGTTCAATTTGGACCACCCATAGAACCTACAACGGTGAAACCGGGAGAAGGATTTACAGGAATTGGTCTGCCGGAGAATGATATTTTTTATTTTCATCCTGATCATTTGGGAAGCACTTCGTATATTACAACACGAAATGGAAGTATTAGCCAGCATGTGGAGTATATTGCTTTTGGAGAGGTTTTGTTTGAGGAGCATTCCGGTTCGTTTTCGAGTCCGTATCTGTTTAATGGTAAAGAATTAAATCGGGAGACGAATTTGAGTTATTATCGGGCTAGATATTTGGACATGACGATTAGTTTGTGGCTGAATGTAGATCCATTGGCGTTATATAACCGAATATTTGAACAGGAATTATATTTTTACGAACAACATAATGGCGGTATAATGTACTGTTTTAAGTCAGTGAAATCTGATACGGGAACAAATTTGTTTGTAATTGCGATTATTATGTAAGTCTTATTTTTTATTAATAATGTAAAGGATTTTTGCGTAGTCTTTAAGTAATAAAGAAAAGATAAATTAAAACATATGAAATATACATTAATTATTACGGCTCTTTTCTTATTGCTATCATGCAAAAATAAAGATGAAGAGATTGGAAGACCAGATCCTTATATATTAACAGAAAAAAATATTTCAGAGGATTGTAGCGCTTATCAAATGCGTTTTAAAGATGGAAAATATATTTTTAATTTTGCATTATCAGGAACTTGCAAAAAAATAAAAGCTGAAGACTATGTAAAAGAATATTCTAGATATTTAAAATTTTATAATGATAGTTTAGTACTTAGAAAAGGATATGTTCTAATTCAATATTATGGAATTCATTCCGATATAAAAGATTTTCAGGATTCTATAATAAACATCACAAAAAGAAATTTTAAAACGAATGTTTCTTTAGTAGAGTCAGATGATGGTTTTTTTATGGTTAAAGTTGGGGATGAATCCATATCAAATGAAAAATAAAATAAATAATAAATTATCTATTATCGATTGGATTAAGTTAATAGGATTCGTACTGGTTTATTTTTTCTTTATCAAGTCAAAAGATGTAATTATAAATTATCCATATAGGCTATTATTTACTGCGTTTGCAATTGTACTGGTTATTGTTGCTATTTTGCAATATCGAGAAATACAAAAAGAGTATAGTAAGACTGAAAAAGAGGATAAGCCTTTGTTCTTAGTAATAAATGGCCTTAAAATAGCAGTAATTGCTTATTTTATTTCCGGAATAATTTTAATTCCCTTTAATTATTATACAATTTACAATTCTAAAGAAAGTCCTGTAAGTTCAGAAAAATGTGAAATTACAGGTATATCTACTTTTTCAAAAAACAGAAGTATATTTTACAATTTTAAAGGAAAAACCAATGTAGTAAATGGTTTTAAGCCAATAATGGAAGATATTAAGGATGATGGTAAATTTGAAAACTATTACTTTGCAGCAGAAGTTAGGCCGGGCGTTTGTAATACTTATATTCTTGAGAGTTGGGATATAATACAAAAGTAATTTTCTAATCGTGTAGATATCTGGAGAACATGAAAGATAAATTTAAAATAGCAGATAAAGACCTTCTTATAGCAAGAAATACTATTCTCAAAGTGTATGGCATTCCCGAACTTGAAAAAAACGGATATATAAAATCTCCTTTCAAAACATCCTGGTTTGGACAATACGATCCTAATATTCGCGGATACTCCTATGAGTTATGCAAGCTTACAAATGAGAATCAGTTACATATTATTACTTTGACTGTTTTTAGAGGGGAGAAACGAATAAAAATAGACTTGAATATTTTCGAACTTCATGAAAAGATAAATTCAATTTCAGACTTGAAAGAGTGTGACGGAATAAATTTTAAGATGCCGCCTCATAATTCAACTACTATGCAATTAAGAAGCGATGATTATAAAGGTCCGCCTTTATTTTACATGCTTTTTTTACCCGAGTATAAAATAGGAAGATATAAAACCCAAAGCAGTTTTGAAAAACAGCTGAATAAACTAAGAGATTTGGTAAAAAAAGACATGGCTAACATCGATTCCTTTGTAAAAAGATGGCGCGAACTCCATAAACCAAATATAACCGACAAGGAAGGAAATATAGTAAAGAAAATCAAGTAAAATTATGAGTGATAATCTACTATGGTAAATTACTGCCGCTTTACATTAAAAATTTATAAAATGAAATTAAAACCAAATTACCTTTTTCTACTGCTTTTTTTAGTCTTTGTAAATTCAATTACAGCTCAGATAAAACCTTTGATAGTACAACGCTATTATCCTAAAGATTCATTAAAATACAGCAAAGCCGTTCCGGATGCTGAGTTTAATTATGAGAGCAAATTATATGGCAAGACGACGATGATTATTCACTGCGAAAGCCAGTACGGACATTTTGAATTTGTTTTTAAAAAGAAGATCAGCAAACTCAGACGTATGATTGATTATAAAGACGGAGCTGTAAGTGAGAAGTTTAATTTTAAAACGAAAAAATGGAATCACGAAGAGGGAAGTTGGAATTATAGCGATATGAAAGGTAAACCCATTGATACTATTATTTTGAGCGAACATAATTTGTATGCTTTTGTTTTGCTTCACGATCACGGAGGATTGATAGAAAAAGCGAAATTTCAGGATTTTGGTAATGAAGTCTATTGGCCTGAATTTGATTATCAAAAATGTACCATTAGCGATGAAGATAAAGATGGTAAACCTGAATTTTACTTGTCGTATATGGGAGACAGCGATGGACTTGATGCAAAACCATTCAAACAAATTATTTATACAATTCCTGAAAAACCAAAAGGTCAAAACTTAACAAAATCAAAAGCTACTGCTTATTATCCTTCCGGAAATGAAGATGACGTGTATAGAATTGAATATGACGAAAATTGGAAACAATTACCCAAAGCGATTAAGCTTAAAAGTCAGAAAATAATTAAAGATCATAGTTTAACCTATAAAGATTAATAACGGATTGTGCTAAGCAACATTTTCTGCACAACAGTTTTATCTCTATATTTACAGGATACAATACATCTTTACAATGAAAATACATCCGTCTTCAAAATTTCGTTTTTTATTCTTCTTCAGTATTATTTTGTTTGCGCCTGCGGTAAAAGCCCAAAACGAAGTATATTCAGAAACTCAAAAACAGCAAATTGCAGATACTACTTTTGTGAATTTAAAAGATTATAGCAAAGATTTTGTTTATGATATGAAATATGCGACCGAAGATAATTTCCTGAAAGCAAAAGTATATGACTGCGCCGAATGCTTATTGCGTTACAAGACCGTTCAGGCTCTCATAGCTGCCAATAAAGAATTTATGAAGAATGGATGCAGAATAAAAATATACGATTGTTACAGGCCTTTATCTATCCAAAAGAAAATGTGGGAAATAGTATCCAATCCCCAGTATGTTGCAGATCCAAAAAAAGGCTCCATCCATAATAGAGGAGGAGCCGTAGATATCTCGTTAGTAAATGCCGATGGTATCGAACTTGAAATGGGAACTAAATTTGATTTTTTCGGAATTCAGGCCAGTCATAATTATAAAAAACTGCCCGTTCCGGTACTCGCAAATAGAAAATATCTTAAAAGGATAATGATCAAAAACGGCTTCAATTCGTTTGATTCAGAATGGTGGCATTATAATTTAAAAACCGGTTTAAAAGATAAAGTTGCTGACCAAACCTGGAAATGCGATTAATTATTCAACACATCTCATATTTTCCATAAAATAGGTATTCGGTTTGTAAACCTTACCATTCAGTTCTGATGTTAATTCTCTTTTTACAATATAATCCTCTGTATTGGTGAGGTATTTAATACGCATTATAGAAACAGGAGATTTTTTTAGTTCTTCATAATTATCTTTCATAAACATAAAAATACCTGAGGTAATACGATTATCAAAACCATTATCGTCGTGAATAAGCGTACCGCAATTTTCTGTATTAATATGTAGTAGAGTAACTATTTTTCCGTTTTCTAATTGCAAAAAGATTTTCGAATTCTTATCGAAACAATTCGCTTTTATAAAATCTTTACTTTTCTGGATAAGCTGCAGGTTCAAAGTAGGCAAGCCATCTGTTTGTGCTAAGGCAAAGAAAACATAATCAAAAGTTCCACCAAAATATTTTTCGCTAATAAGGTAATCATTGGTTACTTTATAACTACCAATAGAATCGTTAACATTTGCGCTGTATTCACATGGTTTTTGGGCAAATGCGGTAATCGTTAATAAAAAAAAGGTTAGAGTAATTAGTTGTTTCATTTTTTAGTTATTTTTCTGCAAATTAAAACTATTTTGTTATCATTTTTATCAGTTGTAAAAAAACAATACAAATTTCCCCCATTTTTTATTTTCCACTTTTTTCGAATGTTTTCTACCGTGTCCGGAAAATTTCTTGTAGTGATATTCGCCTGTTGGTTGGCAAGTTCCGTTTTCATTTCGGTTTTACCGTACCCAATCACTTTTTCGATTTCAAAAGTTCGTCCCGGAAAATCGATTAAATTTTCTGATGTGTATAAATGCGAGTGTTTATGCAATTTATTGATATCGAAAAAAGCACTTACTTCATCAAAACCACCGGATTTCATTATGGCCGAATTGGCTTCATAAACATATTTTTGAGGCAAATGATACGACGGAAAAATAGTATCATCGCCCAGAACAAACTCAAAAGTCTCCGTTTTATCCTTTAAAATGTTGGCTGTTTTTATGCGAATTTCGCCTTTGTAATGATTATGAATTTCAAAAAGCAATTCTTTTACTTCATTTTCAAGCGCAATAATATGAATATTTTTAACGAATTTTAATTCAGATAAACCTGCTGAAATATCCAGTAAAGGAGCCGTTTTTATTAAAATAGAATCACTTTTTTCAAAATAAAAATCCAAAAATTCAGGAACATTGGGCAAACAATCCTTTAGCATAAAAACCTTGCCTTTTGCATCGCTTCTGCGGGAAGGATCAATGTAAATCCAATCCCATTTTTTATTCAGTTCGTTTAGCGCATTTGTAGAATCAGCAGCATAAAAAGTACAATTGTCAACTTTCAATTGTTCGAAATTATGTTGTACTATGGCCGATAAATCTTCGTTGATTTCGCAATGCGTAATACTCTTGAATTTTTTTGCAAAATAATAATCATCTACACCAAAACCTCCTGTAAGATCGATTAAGCTTTCACCTGAAATTAGCGAAGCTTTATAAGCAGCCGTTTTTTCAGATGAGGTTTGCTCAACAGAAATCTTACTTGGGTAAATGATATTTGCCGTTGAAAACCAGGTCGGTAATTTGTCTTTTGCCTTAGATTTTGCTTCGATCTGATTTAAAATCAATATCCAGTCAATATCAGGAAACGGATTCTTCTGAAGCGCTAATTTTGTAATCGGGGCACCACTATTTTGATTTATAAAGTCCTGAATATTTTGGTCTAAAATAGAAGTGTTCAATGCTAAATTCTTTCGGTTAATACAGATACAATTTTGTTATCAGGAAAAAATTCTTTCAAAATTACCTTTACCATTGTAAAAACCGGAATAGCAATAATCATCCCGACGATCCCAAAAGTAATTCCGCTAATTATAGTAATCAGGAATATTTCCAGCGGGTGCGAATTTACACTTTTTGACGAAATTATAGGCTGGCTAATATTATTATCAATCGCCTGAACCAATAAAAATCCTATAATTACATAAATTGTTTTAGGTAAAATTTCGGTCTGAAAGTCACTGCCAATCATACTAATCATCGTTAATATTCCGGCAAGAGTTGTGCCTATTATAGGGCCTATATAAGGAATGATATTCAAGATTGCACATAAAAAAGCAATTACAAAAGCATTTTTATTTCCAAAAATCATTAACACAATTAGATACAAAATAAATACAACGGTTAATTGCAATAATAATCCAATAAAATATCGGGTCAAAAAGTGATTGATTTTTGTAACAGAGTTGATGATTTTATCTTCATTATTATCCGGAAGAATTTTACGTGCACTTTCTTTAAATGAATCCTGATCCTTAAGAAAGAAAAAAGTAATGAAGAAAACAGAAACCAATCCCATTCCCATATCGGCTAAAAATCCCAATATTGAATTTAGAAAAACGGTAAAATAGCTAAAATCAATAAGCGAGGTAATTTTAGAATCTTTTAAAACCTTATTTAAATCAACATGTTGAATATTAAAATACGCTTCGATACTGCGTTCTGTTTCCATAAACTGTCGCTGCAAACTTTGCGTATCCAGCAAAGAAAGATTATTGGCCTGAGAAATAATCAAGGGCACAAATAAAAAGATAAAACCAACAATTGCCAGAATAAACAGCACCAAGGCTACCGTGGCGGCCAGTGAATTGCCAAATTTTAATTTATTTTTTAAAAATTGTATTAACGGATTTGCAATTAAACACAATAGTAAGGAAATACACAAGTAAACAATTACAGTTTGTATCGTGTACAGAAAATATAAAGCGACAGTAATAATTAGTATAGTTGCTAAAGCTCTTAAGATTCCGTTAGATATAATTTTTGATGTGATCATGTTTTGATTTTAGATTATAAATATAGGAAAAAGCTTTTAAAATTAAGGGATAAACAAAAAAAAGCGAGATGATTTCATCCCGCTTTTCACTTCCTTATTTTAATCTGTTTTTTTTAGATTCCAAATGCAGCTCTAGGCCCGCCTGAAACAAATATGGCAGCCATTCTGTTTTTTTGTCCTGTAGAGAACATATACATAGCATTATCATCAACATAATCCATATAGTTCATAGTCATTTCTACAGGAGTTCCTGAACAAGTGCTATAATGAGGATATGCAGGTACACCATAATTTTCTTCGTTATGAGTAGGAGTATCCGCTACTAAATCACTTCCGCAATTAGCGTCTCCCCAAATATGGCGTAAATTCATCCAGTGACCCACTTCGTGAGTACCCGTACGACCTAAGTTAAAAGGAGCATTTGCAGCACCAGATAAACCAAAATATTTAGAATCGATTACAACACCGTCTGTAGCAGCTGCTCCTCCAGGAAATTGCGCATAACCTAATATTCCGCCACCAATGGCACAAGACCATAAATTAAGTTTTGTTGTTGGCGAAGTAGGCGCTAAACCACCCTGAGCTACTTTTTTCATGGCATCGTTTGTTCCCCATGACGTTTTTGTAGTCGATTTTCTAATGATCTGATCTAGAACAAATGAAATTCCTACATTCGCTTTTACACCTGCAAAAAGCGCAGGTACACTATTGTAATCTGAATTTAATGCATTGAAATCCTTGTTAAGGACATCAATCTGACTTTGAATTTGTGCATCAGAAATGTTTTGTGCGGCCGTTCTGTACAAAACATTGACTACTACTGGAATCTGAATTTTTCCATTTACAAGTTTTCCTGTCACTAAAGCTTTGTTCGTAAAAGCTTCAATTTCATTCATTCTGATGGCTAAAGTAGGATCAGCTCTCAGTTGATCATCTAAAACTTGTTGTGATGCACATGCGCGGCGCGTTGATGCAGCTGTTGCTTCTGAATCTGTTGATTCTGATTGGTCATTTTGACAAGAAAACAGCAATAAGGCTGTTACCGCGGAAATAAAAACTTTTTTCATAATAACTTGGGTTTTTGTTATAAAAAATTACATTTGGTTGTTTGTTCCGCAATTTTATAACAAAATCATTTTGTAGCCAAATTTTTATAACGATTTATTTGTCAGAAATTTATAAACCCTTGTATAATCTAGTTCTTACAAAAATAGCAACTGTATTTTTAAGATGTTTTTTCTTACTTATTATTTTTTTAAATGTATTTTAACGTATTTATTTGCCTTTAATCGATATTTTTGATAGTTTTTTTGAAGACTATTTTCTAATCAGTTAAAATTTAACAATATTTAGAGCAAAAAATTAGACGCTGGTAATCTCATACAATGCAATACTGGCAGCTTGTACAACATTCATACTGGAGTTTTTTCCGAACATATTAATGTGCACAATTTGGTTCGAAATTTTTAAAAGTTCGTCTGATATTCCGTCAATTTCACTTCCTATCAAAAGCGCAATTTTTTTATTATCAGGAATCGTAACTTCTTTTAGAGGTTTACTATTGCTGGCAATTTCCAGGGCAATAATTTCAAAGTTGTTTTGAAGTAAAAAATCAACAAGTTCTGCTGTTTCTTCAATTATAGTATGAGGCACATGAAGATGCGTGCTTCGGGAAGTTTTATTGATTTTTCTGGGTGTTAACGGAATATCTTTTCCTAAAAAGATAATATTCTCGACCCCAAAAGCTTCGCTGATTCTAAAAAGAGAACCTATATTTTGCTGAAAATAAATATGATCGCAAACCAATGTTATCGGAAACGTTTTTCGTTCAAATTGATTTTCTTCGTGAGTAAGTTGCACTTTATAAGAATTAAGAATTAAAAATTAAAATTGAGAATTAAAAATTGAGAATTAAAGATGTGAAGCTCCTGGCTAGCGCAAGAGCAATGAGGATTTTTAATTCTCAATTTTTAATTCTTTACGTTTCTATCGGTTTAATTGGTAAAAATGTAATTGATAATGTTGGCGCCCATTTTTAGGGCTTTTTCTCTAACAGCGATGGGGTCGTTATGCACTTCAGCATCTTCCCAGCCGTCGCCCAAATCACATTCGTATGTATATAATAATACTAATTTATTTTCTACGAAAATTCCAAAAGCCTGCGCACGGGTTCCGTCATGCTCATGAATTTTTGGTAATCCGTTCGGGAAAGGATATGGTTTTTGAAATATGGCATGATTCGCCGGAATTTCGATTAAATTATTATTAGGGAATATTTTTTTTATTTCTTTTCGAATGTATTGATCCATTCCGTAATTATCATCAATATGAAGAAAACCGCCACCGGTTAGATAATTTCTTAAGTTACTAACATCAGCATCGCTAAAAACTACATTTCCGTGACCTGTCATATGTACAAAAGGATACGAAAGCAAGTCAGGATTACCAGGCTCCACAGTCGAAGGTTTCGCTTTTATTCTCGTATTAATGTTCGCATTGCAAAACTTAATTAAGTTAGGTAATGAGGTTGGGTTTCCGTACCAATCGCCACCACCGCTGTATTTTAGCAAAGCAATTTCTTGTGAATATGAAGAAATAGAAAAAAGTAACAATAAGTAAAATATTCTTTTCATAATAATTATAAATTATCGGGTAATTTACAGCATTTTTGTCATCCTGAGGAACGAAGGATCACACTAGAAATTCGACAACAATTGGCGACATACTATGCGGATTTACTATTGTGATCCTTCGTTCCTCAGGATGACAAAGCAAGACTTATTAATAATAAAATTGTGTTTAATTAAATATTCTCATTAAAAAAAACAACACTATGGCATGCTACAATAGCAGCTGTTTCGGTTCTTAAACGCGTATTTCCTAAGGTTACCGGTTGATAATCATTCTCTAAAGCCAATGCAATTTCCTTTTCAGAAAAATCACCTTCAGGACCAATAAGCATCGTAACGCTTTCATTTGGTTTTAAAATATCTTTTAATGATTTTTTATCCGTTTCCTCGCAATGCGCGATCAATTGCAAACCTTCATTTTTTTGTTTAATGAATTCCTTAAACGAAATCGCTTCATTTAATTTAGGCAAATACGTTTCGTTAGATTGTTTCATGGCCGAAAGAATAATCTTTTCAAAACGCTCTAAATTAATCACTTTACGTTCAGATCGGTCACAAATAATTGGTGTAATTTCCTGAATCCCAATTTCGGTTGCTTTTTCCAGAAACCATTCAAAACGATCGTTCATTTTGGTTGGCGCAACGGCAAGATGCAAACGGAATTTAGGTTCGTCGGTTTTTTTTATTGAAAGTACCTGAACAATACATTTATTGTCAGAAGCCAATGTAATTTCGGTTTCAAACAATAAACCAAAACCATTTGTAACGTGTAAAATATCGGAATCTTTCTTGCGTAAAACCTTTATAATATGTCGGCTTTCTTCCTTATCAAAAGAAAAGTTTTCAGTGGTTTCGTCAATATCCGGATTGTAAAATAATTGCATAATTAAAATTGAATTCGCGCTTTCGAAACTACTGCTGAAGTTTCGAAACGACTTGATAAATATTTTTGATATCCTACAATTCCTATCATTGCAGCGTTATCGGTAGTGTATTCAAATTTAGGAACAAAGGTTTTCCAACCGTATTTTCCTTCACTTTCTTTTAATCGGGTCCTAATGCCTGAATTTGCCGAAACTCCTCCGCCAATGGCAATTTGTGTAATTCCGGTTTCTTTTACCGCCAATTTCAATTTATCCATCAAAATTTCGATGATCGTATATTGTATAGAGGCACAAATATCATTCAGGTTTTCTTCGATGAAATTTGGGTTTTTAACTTTTTCCTTTTGGATAAAATATAAAATTGCCGTTTTTAATCCGGAGAAACTAAAATCTAATCCCGGAACTTTTGGTTTGGTAAAGGCAAATGCTTTTGGATTTCCTTCTTTGGCATATTTATCAATCAAAGGTCCGCCAGGGTAGGGAAGTCCAAGAATTTTGGCACTCTTATCAAAAGCTTCACCAACTGCGTCATCAGTGGTTTCGCCAATGATTTCCATATCAAAAAAGCCGTTTACTTTCACGATTTGGGTATGGCCACCGCTAATAGTTAAAGCCAGAAACGGAAACTCAGGTTTATCAAAACCTTCTTCATCTATAAAATGAGCTAAAATATGCGCATGCATATGATTTACAGCTATCAACGGAATTTTTAAAGCCAATGACAATGATTTGCTAAAAGAGCTCCCTACAAGCAAAGAGCCCATTAATCCCGGACCTTGTGTAAAGGCAATGGCAGTTAGTTGATCTTTTTGTACATTTGCTTTGCGAAGCGCTGCATCAATTACCGGAACAATATTTTGCTGATGTGCTCTCGAAGCCAATTCGGGAACAACACCACCATATTGGTTGTGAATTAACTGATTGGCCACAACATTTGAGAGTACTTTGTCGTTATGTAAAACCGCGGCAGCAGTATCATCGCATGAAC